>OFMQ01000263.1_pt1 | contig 41616 bp, 38 predicted proteins | sample 1541851 | NCBI WGS metagenome assembly OFMQ01 (sample SAMN04209227, study PRJEB22552) | human gut metagenome | biome: gut; material: feces | host: Homo sapiens | place: USA: Oklahoma | reverse complement strand
GATTTTTACGGTATATGACCGGATGGGACAGGCAGCGGAGCTTCAGTCCCGGAACAGGCTGTATGAACAGCAGTTAGATTTATGCAGCCATCAGGCAGAGGAACGGGAAGGTTATTATTTGGAACTGCGGCGGATGCGGCATGATATGAAGAACCACTTATCGGGGATTCTTGGCATGGTAAATGCCGGACAGGCAAAAGAATCCAGTGATTACATACAGAAGATGCTGGATGATGGTATCGGAACTGAGGCAGGCGAAATTTCCCACACTGGAAATATCGTGGTGGATTCCCTTGTGAACCATAAGTATGCCCTTGCCATAAGGGACGGTATCCAGTTTGAAGCAAAGGTATTTATTCCGTCCGTACTGCCATTCCAGAGCGGACACCTTGCCATTATCTTCGGAAATCTGCTAGAAAATGCACTTGAGGCCTGTCGGAAGCTGCCACAGGAGCAGAGATATATCATACTGGAAGCTACTTATATAAAAGAAATGCTCCAGATCTGCATAAAAAATAGCAGCCCAGAGGGAACAAAAAAAGACAGCAGCGGACGATACCTTACCACAAAGGAGGATAGCAGCTGGCATGGAATCGGTCTTGCCTCGGTAGAACAAGCATTGGCTGATTATGATGGAGAACTGTTCACTAAGTATGAAAATGGAGAATTTCGGGCATCGGCGGTGTTGTATGATAATTCCATATGGGAAAAATGACCTATATTTTCCTATTTTCTACAGCGATTCACTTTTCCTCTTTCTTCTTTTTATACTGTTGGATTATTAAAGGAGCACTCAGATATGGAACATTTATCTATCGTATTAACTAACTATATCTTTAAAAAGGGAATTATTGATGAAAAATCTTACGAAATATATCAGTATGGATTTCAATGCTTTTTGGAAGTTTCTGCCAGCACAATTTGCAGTATTATGATTGCCTTGTTGCTGCATATGTTTCCTGAATGCCTATTTTTTTTCCTGTTGTTTATTCCAATGCGTTCATTTAGCGGTGGTCTGCATTTAAAAACCTATTTTTCCTGCTTTATCGGCTCCTGTCTGATATTAACTTGCACACTGCTTATTGTGAAATACGTTACTGTCCCAATACCTCTTTCCTTTATGCTATATGTATTTTGTGCCATTATAATTTTAATCATAGGACCTGTAGATCATCCAAACAGGAAAGTTGACTCACAGGAAAACCGTATTTTTGTCCGAAGAACACATTTTACCTCATTATTCAGTTTTCTGCTTGCCGTTATTTTCGCTGTTACAGGAAATACCAGATATATGTTTCTTCAAGCAATCGTATTTGCTTTTATATGCATAACCTCTTTTATCGGGCGAATCGCTCATAAACAGCCCTAATTTTCTGCCTGTAAAGCAATATGGATTTTCTTCTGAAGGATTTGTATACTTTGTCTGTATTCATCTCGAAGAAAATCTGGGATTTCATTGTCAAGATTACAAATGTCTTCGTAATCTTGACAGCCTAACAGTTTTCTATTCTTATAAAACCATTGCCAGCGCCAATTACGCAGCAAACTGTTCGCCATTTCTTCCGGAGAATGAAAAACTTCATCAATTTTCATTGAGTTGTTCTGTGTACTATCTCTTTCATACAACCCGAGTACAGATACATATCCCACTTGGTACATATAGGCAATATGATAATCCCTTGATTGCTCAAGTGTCTCTGAAAAAACAGCTATCAGCTCCTCGTATTTGTCCATCTAATAATCTCTCCTCAATATCACACCATTGCATAAAGGTTATAATGGTTATTATTTATTTTTTATGTTAAACCTTATCATAACACTTATTTCTTCTGTTAACTATTACAATGAAAAATATTAGCAAAATTCATTTCCTCTGTCCTACTCCTTAAAATGCAAAAGTTCCCTGCATAGGTCACTGTGAACCATACCATAGTTCACCCGACCTACGCAGTATCCCCTTTGTGCTTACCTTATGATTTCAAACAGCAGACTGCTTCTGCCACCATTATCACGCCAGCGCTGTTTCTTACGTATAAATCCGTTCTTCTCCAAATCGCTGATAGCACGTTTTACGGTGCTGACAGACAGATGCAGTTCCCTTGCAATGGTACCAATTGCCGGGTAGCAGATGCCTTCCTTATTCGCACGATCCTTTAAGTACAGATATACCGCCACAGCTCTATGGGGCAGATCTGCTTCATATATTTCTTTTTTGTTCAACCAATCACCTAATCCTCTGTCCTGAGTGTCTGTCTGACCTTTGCCACTGTTTCATTCATCTGTGTCTGCAACATGCCACCGCTTCTGGATGCAGGGTTTGGTTCTGAGTTTTCCGGTTCCTCATCCACACAGCACATATATCTGCGGATAATCTCTTCTTCAATTTCCTGCTTGTCTGCATAGGCCACCTTTCTTGCTGACTTTTCCTCAATCTCGTATGGCTCCTCAAAAGTGATGCCCCACTTTAGGAACAGTTTCAACTTGGTCCTCATGGGATGGCTACCTGTTTTCGACACGATAAAGTTTCCTTTCGGCAGGGACTTTAATTCATCCGGTGTCATTAATGGTCTTTGTATCATCTGGAGGGACTGGCTCGGATCGTTCTTTCCCCTGCTGATGGAGCCGGACATAACTGTCTTATTGCCAAGGCTCTTGGACAGTACCTCTGCGGATTCCGAGTTCGGTGCAAATCCACCGAAGATGGTGTCCTGACAGTTATCGATGATAATCTCTGCCCCTTCCTTTCCATAGTTCTTGTTAAGCTGTGCAAAGGACTGTATCATGGGTACGATACTTACCCTTCTGGAACGGGATGCAGAGAACATCATCTCCGCACTCTCAATCTTTGGTATGGTTCCGACCTCATCCCAATAGAAAACTACACGGTTGTCCAACTTCCCTCCATTCTCATCTGCCACCACAAGGATTTCCCTGTAGAGCTGTTGCAAAATCAGAGAGATAATAAAATACTTGGTATTGTCCTCTTCCGGCATAACTAAAAATACCGCTGTCTTCTGCTTACAAAACATTTCAGCATCGATAGCGGTATCAAAGCACAGTATCTGCTCCAATTCAGAATCGAGGAAAGAGTTGAGTCTGGAGAGTGCTGTGGAAAGAACAGACTGCATGGACTGCTCTGCGGTATTTAAAGCTGCCCCGGCAAACCATTTTGTCTTATGAGTATCCGGAAGCTTGGCCATAAGCAACTGGAACTGATTTCTTCCTTTTACCTTGGATGGCGCCAGCAAATCCTGAATCAGTTTAAACACACTAATGATGTGTCTTTTCTCCTTGGGACAAAATTCTGCAATCAACAAAATAACTGCGGTCAGTACACCTTCTGCGGCATCGTAGAAGAATGCATTTTATCCATAGCTGGCACTGTCGGCTCCTCCGGAAGATATGATTGTCTTGGCAGTAATCTTGGCATATTTTTCTGCCTTTGCCTTGGCACTTAAGTTATTATGATCTGCCAGATACTCATCCATATACTTATTTACCAAGTGCAGCATATTATCGCCATCACTTCTGGTAGGGTTTCTCAAGTCAATAACTGCGGTATGATATCCATAGTATTTCTTAGCGATACCTGCATAGTTTCGGTAAAGGTCACCCTTGGTATCCGTAGTCAGAAAACTCATTCCACAGGCACAGGCATATTCGATGTTGGGATAGAGAAAGTGTGCGGTCTTACCCACACCTGCTGCTCCAATCATCAAACAATGCACATCCCCCGTATCCACAAGGGCATATAACTTTCCTGCTCTTTCAATGCTCCCCAGCACAAGTCCCTGTGCAGTAGGCAGATTCTCTCCCTGCCTCCATTTCTCCGGCTCATAGGCTACCTCCACATAGTTTTCCTCAATCTCCTTCTTGGTAGCAAACCGGGCGGTACCATGCTGACCATCTCCTACGGTCTTACTTTTGATTCCATTGAGCGTATAATAATGTGCCAGCAGGGAAAGTCCTCCAATCACAGAAAACATAATTACCCCGGACACCAATAATATCACGACTGGCTGCATTCCATCCTCATCTCCTTCCTCTGTATGGGTTCCTCGTATTCTGTTGCAACAAAAATATGAGCCTTGATACATTCCATCTGGCCGATAAATGGTGCAAGCGGATTTGCCTTATCCCGAACTTCAATCAGCTTACATTGCGGAATGCTCTCATCTACACCGATCTGTTTCATATGAAGGGTCAGTTCCGAATCACTCATTGGTAATTCCACGTCACGGCGGTTCATCCCATTCGTTATCCTAATTTTCATTCCAAACCTCCTGCCTAGTAATATCCACACCGCACTTTTCAATCACGAAAGCATTCACGATTAAGCGAAGCACTTCATCCGGTATCAGTTCCCGGTCTGTCAATTCTGATAAACGGATATGCTTCGTTCCGTTATAGACATCCTTTGCCGCATGGAAAAGGATATACTGATCCAGCGTAACCCCTCCGAGTCGGATGCGGTCAAAGTATATTCCTGTATCCAACACCTGCCGATGCACCTTATCCCAGAGTTTCTCATCCGCAGACAATAAAAAAACTGCAGCCGCATAATTCGGATACATGCATAGGTTTTTCCCTCTTCTGCCTGTCAGTAGGAAATAGAAATCTTTTCGATGTTTCATACTTCCGAAAATTATTTCCTTATCCTCTTTTTCAAAAATTTCACTTATCCTCTTTTTCAGATGTTCCATTTGCATACTGCTGATCACACAATCCACAAGCTCAGTATAATTCCCCCGGCTTTTCCATTCTTCTGCATTCATGATACAGATTCCCTGTCCTCTCGGACGATACCCCGGTGGCTGCTGCATTTGTCTCTCCAGCATGCAAAGCTGCGGGCTGCTACAAAATAATCCCGACATTTTTCTTCCTCCTGTTCTTTTGACAATAAAAATGGCGGTACCTATTTCATTTCTAAAATAAGTACCGCCTCACATGTTCATCTGCAATTTACTTTTATTTCCTCCTCTCTTTTTTTCCTCAAATCACCCCAAAATCTCTTTTTTGCCCCTATGCATCTATAAAAATGGGCAAAAAAATCGGGCAAAAACTGGTCGATTTTCGCTCCAATTTTTGCCCTCAAACCACAACATCTTGTGGTTGAACCCGTCTATTTCTTCTCTTTTCCACAATATTGCATCAGAATCACTGACTCAACATGTCCGGTGTGAGCGAACTGGTCAAATGCCCGCACTTTTTGCAGCTCATATCCACCGTCTACTAAAATACGCAGATCTCTGGCAAGCGTAGCAGAATCACAACTCACATAGACAATCCGCTCCGGACACATGGCAAGCATCGTGGACAAACACTGCTCATCGCACCCCTTCCGAGGCGGATCTACCACAATCACATCCGGATGGCGCATTCCTGCATCCAGATTATTGCTGTTGTAAAACGCTGGAAGTACCTCCTCCGCTTTTCCAACATAAAACTGTGCATTGGTAATTCCATTTAACGCAGCATTATTTTTTGCGTCCTCGATCGCCTGCGGAACAATTTCCACTCCGTATACCTGCTTTGCCTTCTGCGACAAAAATAACGAAATGGTTCCAATCCCACAGTACAGATCCCATACCGATTCTTCTCCGGTCAGCCCCGCATATTCCAGCGCCGTACTATAAAGTTTCTCCGTCTGTACCGGATTGACCTGATAAAACGATTGCGGAGAAATGTGATAGGCAATCGCCGTATCTTTCACAGAAAAATCATTTGTATTGCGCAGATGGATATAATCCGTGATATAAGGCATGCCCCAGATACATTCCGTGCGCTTTCCAAGAATAACATTTGTGCGCTCGGTATTTATATTATAAGAAATAGAGGTCATCCCCGGAAGCACCGAAAGCCGTTCGATGAGCGCGTCTTTCTGTGGCAGCCCGTCTCCGTTAATCACCAGACATACCATCACTTCTTCGGTGGTAAATCCATAGCGGATCAAAACATGGCGCACCAACCCGGTTCCGGCAGCCTCATCGTAAGCCGGAATCTGTGCCTGATACATCCACTCCTTTACTGCAGACAGCACATCTTTATTTTCCTTTACCCCAAGCAGACAATCCTCCACCGGAATGATCGCATGCGTGCGCGCTGCATAAAATCCAGTCACAAGATTTCCCTCTTTATCCTGTCCCACCGGAAACTGTGCCTTGTTACGATAACGGAATGGATGCTCCATCCCAACGATCGGCAGACACACCCGCTCTAACTCCTCTTCGGAAAATCCACCAATCCGCTGCAGATTACTGCGTACCTTGTTTTCCTTGAATGCAAGCTGCTGCTCATAGGAAAGTGCCTGTATCTGACAGCCCCCACAGCGCCGGTGCAACGGACATGGTGGCTCTATACGGTATGGAGAAGATGTAATAATTTCTTCCACACGGGCATATCCATAGTTCTTTTTCAGTTTCATTGCCCGCGCGCGGATATGATCTCCGATCAGCGCATCCTTTACGAAAAAGGTCATCCCTTCGTACTTTCCGATGCCTTCCCCGTCGACTCCCATATCTGTAATTTTCAAAGAAAATAAATCGTTTTTTTTCATCCTTTTAACCTGCGAAGTCGGAGTCAAAATATCTTTCGGCTCCGACTTTATCTCATCTTATTTGCTTGTCTTGCGTATATTTGTCTCCAGCAGACGGCTGTACCCCTGCCATTCAAGATTATTGTCCGGTACATTTGCCAGAATCTCCCGCATGGTTTCCATCTTTGCATCCACGTTGTCCGCGAAGCTCAAAGCCATCGCTTCAACCAGTGCCGGTTTCTTCGGAGATCCATACTCCAGTTCTCCGTGGTGCGCCAGAATGCAGTGCTTTAACTCATTTTCCAGAACCACCGGAAATCCCTCAATGGAACGGATTCCCTCGCCTACCCACTCGGCACCGATCATAATATGCCCAAGCAGCTGTCCTGCATCGGTATAATCATTTGCCGGAAACGCCGACAACTCTTTTAATTTACCGATATCGTGGAAAATCGCCGCCGTAATCAGAAGATCCCGGTTCAAAAACGGATAATTCTGCGCAAAATAATTACAGTTTCTTGTCACGCTGACGGTATGTTCCAACAGCCCCCCGACAAATCCATGATGTACACTCTTTGCTGCCGAATGAAATTTAAACCGGTCCGCAAATGTTTGATTGTCGAAAAATCTGTGCAGCAGCTGGTTCAGGTAAGGATTTTTCACAGAATCAATATATCCTGTCAATTCGGCATACATCTCCTCCACATCCTTGTCCGTACAAGGAAGATACTCCTTAGGATCAATGTCCTCCTCTGAAACACGGCGTGCACGCCGGATCGACATCTGCAGATTTCCCTGAAAGCTGGTGACATCTCCCGTAACCGCCACATAATCCAGCGCGTCAAACTCATCAATTCCCACAGAACCCGGATCCCAGATCTTGGCATCAATCGTTCCTGTTTTATCCTGCAGGATCACATTGTCGTATGCTTTTCCGGCTTTGGTCAGTGCCGCCTGTTTGAATTTACACAGATATACTTCATTTACTTTTTCTCCTTCTCGGAGAGATTCAATATATTTCATAATAACTCCTTATTTCCAATTTTACTGCAAAACCCCTGCTTTTAATTTACAGGTAATCTTTTTATAACCCTTAGTACCTTCCCGCATAACCGTAACCGAATAGGTTTCTTTCGGTGTCAGCTGCAACAGCACCTCCCGGAACTGCTCTGCACTTGCAACCTCCTGGCCTGCAACGGAACGGATCACATCCCCGCTCTGCAGTCCCGCATCCATGGCAGGCGAATCCATCTCAACTTTTTTGATATATACGCCCTTTGGAATATCGTATTTCTGCGCAATATGCTGGGTAACCGTAGAAATGTGCACACCAAAATACGGCACCTCTTTGTCCGCAAATAATAGATCAATCACTGGCATCAGTTCTGATATTTCCACTGCAGTGAGCGTATTTGCAGAAGCCGCACTATAGCTTTGCATCACAACACCAACAAGTTCCCCATCCGTGTTGATCAGCACACCGCTTCCATTTTCACTGGCAACAATATCTGTCGTGTATACACTGTAATTATTGTCCGGGGTGGAAATTTCATTGTTGGTCGCCGTAATGGTTCCGGTCAGGATCGAATAATTCGTTCCAAGCGGACTGCCGAGGGCAATCACAATACTTCCCTTATGTATGGTGTTTAAACCAGCTGTTTTCATCACGGTGATGGCATTCCTCGTGGAATCTTCCAGATCCTCCAGATCCACGGTAAGTGCCGCAAGACCGGTATTCCCATCGTATCCGACCAGCTTTGCCTCTGCCACCGCATCATTTACAAAGGTAACTTTGATCTTTGCAGCATCTTTAATCGTTTTTTTCTCCGTAAGAATCCAGAGTTTACCTCCACTTTCTCCAATGATCGTGCCACAGCCCTGACCTTCCCGTTCATAAGAGTTGTTAAACCAGTCCGTATCACTGACCACCCCTGTGATCGTAACGATGGACTTATTTGCCGTATTTCCAATGGCGTACAGCTCTGTCTGAATCTGCTGGTAATCGTCCAGCGTCATCGGCTGTCTCTCTTCCGGAGCCTGTGTCTCCTCCTTTTCCTCAGACCCCTGCTCCGTTTCTTCCACCGATGCCTGCTGTGAATCCTGTGCTCCGGTATCCGGCACAGGACCTTCCTCCTGCCGCAGAACCGGAATCATAAAAAGCAGCACCAGACACACAGCCAGCGCAAATACACCCCCACAGGCAGCAGATTCCCCCAACCGGACCCACATACGTTTATAATTCTTTGGTTTGTCCTTAATCTGTTCTCTGACAAACGCATTCTTTGGTTGCTGTTTATCACTCATAACCACTATTATATTCGCATTTCCATGCACTTGCAACAATCACATTATTTTTCTTTTCCAAAATGGCACTTTGCGTTATAATACAAGAGAGAATACTATATAAAAAGGAATATCACTATGAATCAGAAAGTTTATCATACACTTGAATATTATAAAATACTGGAGCGTCTGGCAGATTATGCCAGCTGTGAAGAGGCAAAAGACCGCTGTCACAAACTGGTTCCCCTGACCGATCCTGCGGAAATTGCACATCTGCAGGAAACTACGGCAGACGCACTCAGCCGCCTGTACCGTGGAAGCGGCATCAGTTTTTCCGGTGTTCACAATGTCAATGCTTCCCTGAAGCGTCTCGATATCGGTGGCACCTTAAATACCACAGAACTCCTTATGATCTGTTCTCTGTTGGAAGTTGCCAAGCGGGTCAAAGCATACGACCGAAGCGACCGCAACGATGAAAAAACAGATTCCCTGTCACCGCTTTTTTCACAGATCCAGCCGCTTTCTCCCCTTTTGGATGAAATCCGCCGCTGTGTTGTCGGGGAAGACGAAATTGCAGACGACGCCTCTGCGGCACTTTCTAAAATCCGTAAATCCATCCGGGGGATGAACGACCGCATTCACGCACAGCTGACTGGTCTTATGAACAACACAACCACCCGCAGCTATCTGCAGGATGCTGTGATTACCATGCGTGACGGCCGCTACTGTCTGCCGGTTCGTGCCGAATCCAAAACCTCGGTTCCCGGTATGGTACATGACCAGTCCTCAAGCGGTTCTACCTTATTTATTGAACCAATGGCTGTCGTCAATTTAAATAACGAACTTAAGGAACTGTTTTTAAAAGAGCAGGAAGAAATTGACCGCATTTTAGCAGATCTTTCCAACCGTGTGGCAGAAAACGCAAACGGAATCCGTCAGGATTATACTGTTCTTGCGGAACTGGATTTTATTTTTGCCAAAGCCGAACTTGCCAAAAGTTACAACGGTGTTGCCCCTGTCTTTAATGAAGAGGGACGGATTAACATCCGCAAAGGCCGCCACCCACTCTTAGATCCTAAGAAAGTGGTTCCGATTGATGTACGTCTCGGTGCGGATTTCCGGCAGCTGATCGTGACCGGTCCAAACACCGGTGGTAAAACCGTCTCTTTAAAAACGGTGGGACTGCTGACTCTGATGGGACAGTCCGGTCTGCACATTCCGGCCGGAGATCGCTCGGAACTTGCCATTTTTCACGAAATTTTTGCAGATATCGGAGATGAACAGAGTATTGAGCAAAGCCTGAGTACGTTTTCTTCCCACATGACCAATATCGTCCGCATTTTACAAAAGGCGGATGACCAGAGCCTGTGTCTGTTTGACGAACTCTGCGCCGGTACCGATCCGACCGAAGGTGCCGCACTTGCCATCTCCATCTTAAACAAACTGCACCAGTATGGAGCGGTCACCATGGCTACCACGCATTACAGTGAATTGAAAGTTTATGCGCTCTCCACAGAAGGTGTTGAAAATGCCTGCTGTGAATTTGATGTCGATACGCTCAGTCCTACCTACCGTCTGCTGATCGGTATTCCGGGAAAAAGTAATGCGTTTGCCATCAGTTCCAAACTCGGACTGGCAGAAAATATCATTGAAGATGCCAAAGGCCGCCTGAGTGAGCGCGACGTCAATTTCGAAGATATGCTTGCCAATCTGGAACAGAGCCGTATCACCATTGAAAAAGAACAGCTGGAAATCCAGAAATACAAAGCAGAAATTGAAGATTTAAAGAAGAAATTGACCGCAAAAAATGAACGTCTGGACAACAGCCGTGACGAGATCCTGCGCAAAGCCAATGAAGAAGCTGTACAGATTCTCAAAGAAGCCAAAGACCTTGCCGATGAGACCATCCGCAATTTCAACAAGTACGGACAGGGACAGGCGCCTATGTCCAAAATGGAAAAAGAACGCAGCCGTGTACGTGACAAAATGAGTGCCAGTGAAAAAGCACTCTCCATGAAGAAAAAGGAAACGGTCAACCACAAAGTACCTAAAAAGTTGCGCATCGGTGATTCCGTGCGTGTACTGTCCATGAACTTAAAGGGAACCGTGCACACACTGCCAAACGCCAAAGGGGATCTGTATGTCCAGATGGGAATCTTACGTTCCCTGGTCAACATCAAAGATCTGGTACTGATTGATGAAGATGCCTCTCCGGCGGCAAAAAAATACGGAGGTACTTCTTCCGGAAAAATAAAAATGAGCAAAGCGGCATCCGTTTCTACAGAGATCAATCTGATTGGTATGACGGTAGACGAAGCCATTGCCCATCTGGATAAATATCTTGATGATGCCTATGTGGCTCATCTGCCATCCGTCCGGATCGTTCACGGAAAAGGAACCGGTGCACTGCGCAATGCCGTACAGGCACATCTGAAAAACCAGCGGTACGTGAAATCTTACCGGATGGGAGAGCCGTCTGAGGGCGGTGCCGGTGTGACCATTGCTGCTTTTGATGTTTAAATACCTATTGATTTTTTATAATAAGGAGGGATTTCCATGTCCAAACAGAAAATACTGATTGTGGACGATGACAATAATATTGCAGAACTTATTTCCCTGTATCTGACCAAGGAATGCTATGATACCAAAATCGTCAATGACGGGGAAGAAGCCCTGCACGCATTTGAACACTATAACCCTAACCTGATCCTGCTTGATCTGATGCTTCCGGGCATTGACGGCTATCAGGTCTGTCGGGAAATCCGTACCAAAAGCAACGTTCCGATCATCATGCTTTCCGCCAAAGGCGAAATCTTTGATAAAGTACTCGGACTAGAGCTCGGTGCGGATGATTACATATTAAAGCCATTTGATTCCAAGGAACTGGTAGCACGCGTCAAAGCGGTTCTCCGCCGTTTCCAGCCTGCCAAAACCGAGTCCGTTGTAGAATTAAAATGTGTGGAATATCCGGATCTGACCGTCAATCTGTCCAATTATTCGGTCATGTACAATGGGCATCCGATTGACATGCCTCCAAAAGAACTGGAACTGTTATATTTCCTTGCAGCTTCTCCCAACCAGGTGTTTACCCGCGAACAGCTGCTGGATCACATCTGGGGATATGAATACATCGGGGATACCCGCACAGTAGATGTCCACGTCAAACGTCTCCGGGAAAAGATCAAAGACCATGAAACCTGGTCGATCGCAACTGTCTGGGGAATCGGTTACAAATTTGAGGTAAAAGGATGAAAAAAACACTGATCCCCAAACTCATTTTTGGCTATGTCCTGTTTGTGGCTCTCGGCTTTATCATCCTGTGTACGTTCACACAGCATGCGATCACGCATTATGCCGAAAACCGGGAGGCACAGCAGCTATACCGGGAATCTGTACAGATTGCATCGGGTTATGCTGACAATTATAATAAATACAGTTTTTCGTTGCAGGATTTTCAAAAACAGATGCAAAGTCTTGGCGAATATCTTTCTGCCCAAATCTGGATCATGGACAATCAGGGAAATATTCTTTTTGATTCTACCGATGAATCCGTCGGCAAAGATGCAGCAAATGCCAATTATAAAACGCTCAAAGGTTTCAACACTTCCGACTTTGGCAACCGTTATTATATGACCGGTAACTTTTACGGATCGTTTTCCGAAAAAAACCTTACGGTATTTTCTCCGATCACCAGCAATTACCGGATTCACAGTTATGTCATGATCCATAAGACCGTGTCCTCCATCACACAGAATGCAAACGGTTTTATGAACATTGTTTTTTATACCATTGAATTTGTTTTTCTGACAGCACTGTTCCTCCTTTTGCTGTTTGCACATGGATTTTACCGTCCACTGCATCGGCTGACAATCGTCTCCGAGAGTTATGCCAAAGGAAATTTTGAACCGCGCACACAGATCCACCGGAACGATGAACTGGGATATCTTGCCAACACCATGGATTATATGGCGAATGAACTGGATACACTTGAAGAAGACCAAAGAAAGTTTATCTCGAATGTTTCCCACGATTTCCGTTCTCCGCTGACATCAATCAAAGGATATATCGAAGCCATGTTAGACGGAACCATTCCACCGGAGCTACAGAATAAATATCTGAACATCATCCTGTTTGAAACCGAACGTCTGACCAAACTGACACAGGGAATTCTGGATCTGAACCGTTTTGGACAGCACCGGGGTATGATGCTTGACCTTACGGATTTCGATATCAACCGCATGATAAAGACGACCATCCTCACCTTTGAAGGAACCTGTTCTGCCAAAGGGCTTTCCTTTGATCTTGTCTTAACAGGACAAAAGTTATATGTTCACGGTGATATGAGCAAAATCCAGCAGGTTCTCTATAACCTGATCGACAATGCCACAAAGTTTTCCCACAATGATGCATCAATCAAGATTGAAACAAGCATCAAAAATGAAAAAGTTCTTATTTCCGTGAAAGATTCCGGAATCGGAATTCCTGCAGAAAGTATCAAAAAAATCTGGGACCGCTTTTATAAAACGGACCTTTCCCGGGGAAAAGATAAACGGGGAACCGGCCTGGGACTTGCTATTGTAAAAGAAATTATTCAGGCACACAATGAACATATCAACGTCATCAGCACCGAAGGAGTGGGAACAGAGTTCATCTTTACCCTGCCACTCGCAAAAAAAGAAGTACAGTCATAACTGACCGTACTTCTTTTTTCAGTCAATGGTAAGTTCCTGATCCTTCCGGTCATACACACTGCGATACATCTTTGTATCTATGCTTTCCTTATCCAGAGACCATTTATTTTCTTCTTCCATGGCATCTTCCCGCAGCAGATCCGTTTCAAACCGATACCCTTCCGTTGTTACAGCCCGCAGATAGATACGCAGCTGTTTCCGCGAAGGGGTTTGTTCTTCCTGTACTTGCGTCTGTTCTACGTCTTCTTTCTGCTGCTGTGGCATCTCATATGCCATCCTGCAGGTAACGGTACCAGAACCTGAATCAACGGTAGATCCTTCCGAATTCTCCTCTACCGCCTGTTCTGTCGTCACCAGATCCTTATCGTCCTTTGATAACTCCTGTTTTTCCTCTAGCAGATTCTGCATCAGATCCTGCGTCCAGATTTCCTCTCCATCCAGGGATGCTGCTATTTCAAAACTTTTAAAATGATACATCGCAACATTATCAAGCGTATAGGTACATTTTCCTTTCAGAGAAAGTTTTCCGTCCTTTAATGCCGGCGTTCCATCTAACGTTCCCGATAAAACCTGATCAAATTTTCCGCTGACACCATCAAAGTCCTCCACCACTTCCGTTGTCTTCTTTTTTCCGTTTGCAAGAAGAAACGTGACATTTCCGTTGAATGTTTTGTTAAGCGGAAGTGTGATATTTCCTTTGAACATGTAACCATCTGCTTTCAGCGGACATTCCGTTGTTCCGAAATAGATGCTCATCGTCGTATTATCGGTATACTCTTTCGGAATCACGGAAACTTCCACCTTATACTCGTGACGGGCAAAATCCATATCCTTTACTTCTATGGAATAATCCTCGACCATACTGGCCTCTTCTTCGAGTGTTTTTTCAATGCTTGACTGCATTCCTCCTACATCCGAAAGAATGATGTTGGTCGTATCCTGCAGATAGGCAAGCTGGTTGGTCAGCTCACTGACTTTGCCATACATCAGAATTCCAAACACCAAAAGCAAGATAAGGATCAGTACAATGAGTATTTTTTTCCAGTTTGCTTTCCATTTTTTCATAGAAATTATTCTTCGCTATCCTCACTCTTTACGATCGCAATACCAAGTTCTTCTAACTGTTTCTCATCCACAGAACCCGGTGCCTCAGACATCAGATCGGAAGCATCCTTTACCTTCGGGAATGCAATCACGTCACGGATGGAATCTGCATGTACCATGTGCATAATCATACGGTCTACACCGTAAGCCAGTCCTGCGTGTGGCGGCACACCATAGGAGAATGCATCCAGAAGGAATCCAAACTGCTCATGTGCGCGCTCCTTGGTAAATCCAAGCACCTCAAACATCTTTTCCTGAATGTCATCCTGATGAATACGGACAGAACCACCGCCAAGTTCGGTACCGTTTAATACGATATCGTATGCCTTTGCGCGGACAGCACCCGGATCGCTGTCGATCTTATCCCAGTCCTCTTCCATCGGCATGGTAAATGGATGATGCATTGCCATAAAACGGTTCTCTTCATCGGACCACTCCAGAAGTGGGAATTCTGTTACCCACAGGAAATTGTACTTGTTCTCATCGATCAGTCCAAGTTCTTCTCCAAGCTGTAAACGAAGTGCGCCCAGTACGTTCCATACGATCTTATTTTTATCTGCTGCAAACAAAAGCAGATCGCCCGGCTTGCCGTTCATCTTTGCAACAAGTGCGTTTAACTCGTCTTCTGTCATAAACTTTGCGAAAGAAGACTTGTAAGTGCCATCTTCGTTAATGCACAGATAAGCAAGTCCCTTGGCACCGCAGCCCTTGGCATGCTCCACCAGCTTGTCAATCTTCTTACGCGGCATATGTCCCTGTCCCTCGACATTGATACCACGGACAGAACCACCGTTTTCCAGTGCACCGGTAAATACACCGAATCCACAGCCCTTTACGGTCTCGGATACATCGACCAGTTCCATACCGAAACGGGTATCCGGCTTGTCGGAACCGAAACGATCCATGGCTTCCTGCCACGGCATACGCTGCAGCGGAATCTGCACGTCCACACCGATGGCTTCCTTAAATACAAATTTTAACAGACGCTCGTTGACATCAATGACATCGTCGATATCAACAAAGGAAAGCTCCATATCTGCCTGTGTAAACTCCGGCTGACGGTCTGCACGCAGATCCTCGTCACGGAAGCAGCGGGCGATCTGGAAATACCGGTCATAGCCGGATGCCATCAGAAGCTGCTTGAACAGCTGCGGAGACTGTGGCAGTGCATAGAAATTTCCCGGATGCACACGGCTTGGCACAAGATAATCCCTGGCACCTTCCGGTGTGGACTTGCACAGGATCGGAGTCTCGATCTCTAAAAATCCCTCGTTTGCCATAAACTGACGCATCAGTCCGAGCACACGGCTTTTCAGCATTAAGTTCTTTTGAATGTCCGGTCTGCGCAGATCCAGATAACGGTATTTCAGACGAATATCTTCCTTGGTCTGGCTGTTCTCCTCAATTGCAAACGGAGGTGTCTGTGACTCGGATAAAATGCGAAGGCTGGTTGCGATCACTTCGATATCTCCGGTCTTTAAGTTTTCATTGACTGCTGCAGAACGCTTCTGTACCGTTCCTTCAACAGCCACTACATATTCACTTCTTAAAGTTCCTGCCTTTGCAAATCCCTCTGCTCCGACACTCTCCTCATCAAACACGATCTGTAACAGACCACTTCTGTCACGCAGGTCGATAAAAATCAGACTTCCTAAATTTCTTCTCTTCTGTACCCAGCCCATAACGGTTACTTTTTCACCGATGTTGGCACTGCTTACCTCTGTACATCTGTGGCTTCTGTGTAAGCCTTTCATTGATTCTGCCATGATTGTCTCCTTTATACTCTCCTTATTCTATCTGTTAAAAAACTCCTCAAATTCTTCGTATCCTTCTTTGGAAAGCTGCTCTTTCTGGAATTTCTTGTTCTTGTTCATGCGGACAACCAATACCTGCTGTCCGTTCTCACGGGCTTCTTTTGCCTGTTTCATCACATCCACAAGTTTCTCTGCCGGATACTTCTTTTCTACTAAGTAAGCAACTCTCTTCGGACGCTCCGGAATTTTGAACCCGCTCTCCATCAGAAGCAGGATAATACGCTCAAATCCGATGGAAAAACCACATGCCGGCACATCGTTGCCTGTGAATTTTCCAATCATCTTGTCGTATCTTCCACCGCCGCCGCAGGCTGCACCAAGCTCCGGCATTGCGATCTCAAAAATGGTTCCGGTATAATAGCTCATGCCGCGCACGAGTGTCGGATCAAAGACCAGTGTAAACTCTGCATTCTTTGTCGCATTGACTGCCGTTGCGATCTCTGTCAGACTGTCTGCCACTTCCTGATCCAGGAAATCTCCCAGCTTGTCCTTTAAGAATGCCACACCTTCCGCAACATCCTTGCGGTCTTTTAATAACTCAAACAGCTCTAAGTATTTGTCAATCGACTCTTTTGCATAGCCCTCTTCCCCGAGTTCTGCTGCCACACCTTCGAGACCGATCTTGTCCATCTTATCGAGGGTGATGAAAATGCTGTCGTAATCCTTCTCTTCAAATCCGCTGTATGCTGCCATTGCCTTTAAAATCCGGCGCTCATTGATGCGGATCTCAAAATTCTTAAATCCGAGTCTGCCGATGGTAGTGGTTGTCGCGGTGATCAGCTCAATCTCTGCAAGATTACTCGGCTCTCCTAAAATATCAATATCGCACTGGGTAAACTGACGGTAACGTCCACGCTGCGGACGGTCGGCTCTCCACACGCTTCCGATCTGCAGTGCCTTAAACGGTGTCGGCAGATCATTGGCATGGTTTGCATAGAAACGGGAAAGCGGAACGGTCAGATCGTAACGCATACCGAAATCGACCACATCCGCCTCTTCTTTTGCGGTCTCCAGATTTAACTTCTCGCCACGCTTTAATACTTTAAAGATCAGTTTCTCATTCTCGCCGCCCTGCTTGTTGGAAAGGTTTGCAATATTTTCCATGCATGGGGTTTCAATCGGCGTAAATCCAAAGCTGCGGTAGGTATCTTTGATCACGCTCGTCACATAATCACGGATTTCCATCTCTGCAGGTAATATATCTTTCATGCCGTTGACCGGCTTTTTGCTCAGTGCCATTTGATTTCCTCCATTTTTTTCTCTTTTTATCCAGCATTTATTATACGTTTCGGGGCCTGATACGTCAAGGATTGTTGCAAAATGCTTTTTCAATCAGACAACTGTGTGTTACAAGTTTACCTCTGAACAGTAACAGATCGTCCAAGAAAATGTCCGCACCCTCCCGTCACGAAATTGATCTGTTTCATCAGTTACTTTCTGATTATATTTTAAGGCAGATGTGAATGTTTCCATTTCACATCTGCCTTAATGCTGTTAATACCCATTTATTTTAATTCATCTTCCAGCAATACTGCTGCGTCCTTTACACAGTCAATGCATTCTCTCCTGACAACCCCATCTGCAATACCTTTGAGTTCTTTACAGATAACGGTACCATTTTGTTCCTTGAATCTGCTGATGATTCGTCTTGCACTCTGCATTGTTTTCTGCGGATTTTTATTGATCATACCCAATACATTTACTGCTCCGATGATTGCTCCGCATGTTGCTTCCATACTGCCACCCATGCCTACCGCAAATCCCTGTGTAAGATTTTTGACTGTTTCTTCATCCAGCCCTGCCTGTTCGCAATACGTACATGCCACAGCCTGCGCACAGTTATAACCACACATTTTTCTTTGAACTGCCTCTTTTACTTTTGATTCCATCTTTTTCTTTCCTTTTCTTTTTGTAATTAGGAAGGGGATTTCATCCAGCTATTTTTCTGAGAACAACTGCTGCTTGCGCGCAATCATCTCATCAATCCTCTTCATATACAGCCCGACATCTTTGACATTCTCACACCGCTCGATCCGGTGTGTGCCATCCGCATTCGGCTGCGGCCATACCCGTTTGGTAGATGCCCCTGCGCCACAGGCAACGATTGTCTGGCGTTCCTCCATGATTAACACGTTATACACCCCTGCCTTGCCCGGCTTGGCATATCCCACGTTTTCCATATTTCCCGCCATTCCTTTCTGACGGTACAGATAATACGGAGAGAGTCCCATCTGATGACAGTATTCGGCACACAGATCCATGTGCTCCTGCGTATTGACCATCATCATGCTCTCATAGCGGTCCTTGAAAATGTTTAACCGTGCCGCACGCTTGATGGCAAGTGAATGGATCGTGATATTATCCGGATCGAGTTCTTTTAAAATCTCCATCGTATTTCGCACATCCGCAAGATCCTCTTCCGGAAGCCCCATAATCAGATCCATGTTGATATTGTCAAATCCCAGTTTTCTTGCCATGCGAAAACTTTCTATCGTCTGTTCGACCGTATGATGACGTCCGATCAGATCGAGCGTTTTCTGCTTCATTGTCTGCGGATTGATGGATATACGGCTGATGCCATTCTTTCGCAGCACCAGAAGTTTTTCTTCCGTGATGGAATCCGGCCGTCCTGCTTCCACCGTAAATTCCAGACAATCTCCCAGATCAAAACTGCATCTGATCTTGCGGATCAGACGATCCAGCTGGTATGGCTCAAGTGTGGTCGGTGTCCCTCCCCCGATATAGATCGAGTTCAGTTTGCGATGATAATTCTTTGCGGCAACATAATCCAGTTCCTTTTCCAGTGCGTCCAGATATGCGTCAACCTGTGTTTTCCAGGCAGTCAGCGGATAGGAAGTAAACGAACAGTACAGACAAGTGCTCGGGCAAAACGGTATGCCGATATACAGACTGTATCCATTCTTATAATCCAGCCGGGAAAGCAATGCCCGCTCACGCTCTGCAATGGCAATCGACAGATTGATTTTCTCATCGGATGCCAGATAGGTCTGTTTCATATAGGAAGCAATCTCTTCTTTTGTTTTTCCCTCATCAAGCATCTGCATCGGAATCTTCGTCGGACGGATACCGGTCAGTGTACCCCATGGCAGCGGCTGTCCCGTCTCTTCCTCCAGCAGGCGGTACAGATGTTCCTTCAATGCATTCTTTGTCTCTGTACGATTGGAAAAATCCACCGCAAAGGTGCGCCGCACCGGACCATCCGGCGCGTCATCCCAGGCGATGGAAATTCTGTCATCCGCATAATCAATCGAAAAATGGGAACTCCCCGCTTCTTCCTGCTCCACAGAATGATTGGTACACGCCACATTTTTTTCGTCCGCATGCGCTTCTTTCGTATAGTAAAGCTCCACATCTTCTTTCGGGAAAAACGCTTTGATCAGCGAATGGATATCATATTCAAATTCTGTTCTGTTTAATGTTACGGTAATCATAAGTATGGATTGTACATCCTCTCGTTTTCAATGGTCGTTACATCGTTGTGTCCCGGATAAACGGTCGTGCGGTCTGGCAGTGTCATCAGCTTTTCCTTGATGGAACGAATGATATCAGACATGCTTCCGCCCGGAAAATCGGTACGTCCTACCGATGTGCAAAACAGTGTATCTCCGGAAAATACCACATTTTCGTATGGGAAATAGTAACAGCATCCCCCCGGTGTATGTCCCGGTGTGTGCAGTACCCGGATATGAAATCCTGCCAGATCCAGTTCCTGCTCATCCTTTAAATATATGTCCGCATGGAACACGTGGTGTTCCCCTGTCATGTGGCATAAATTCATCTCTTCATTTTCCAGCGTTTCTTTTTCCGTCTCATAGGCATAGACCGGAATCGAAAATTCTTTTGCCAGATCTGCTGCTCCGGTTGCATGATCAAAATGTCCATGTGTCAGCAGAATTGCCACCGGTGTACATCCTTCCTGACGCACACGCTCCGCCAGCTGCTTGGGACTGTAGCCCGGATCAATAATGATCAGTTCTTTTGTCTCATCATTGATTGCAAAATAGCAGTTGGTCTGTACCGGCCCTACCACATAGTGATTTATTTTTAATTTTGCCATTCTCTTCCTCCTGTCGGCGCAACCTTAGCCAGTCGTCCGCTCCACATCCATCACGCTCTCAATCTGTCGGATCTTTTCCACAATTTTTGTGATCTGTCCCCTGCCTTTTGTCTGGAAGGCCACATCAATTGTTGCGATCCCCTGCTTGCTGGTCTTCGAGTGAATCCCGGAAATATTGATCTCCGCCTCTGTAAATACTTTGGTAATATCCACAAGAAGTCCGGAACGATCGTGACAGAAAATCTTGATTTCCGCATGATACTCGCCAAACTGTTCTTTGTCTGCACCCTCCTGCCACTCAGCTTCAATCAGGCGCACACGCTCCATATCGGACAAATGCAGAATATTGACACAGTCGGTACGGTGGATCGACACACCACGTCCGCGGGTGACAAATCCCACAATCTCATCTCCCGGAACCGGGCTGCAGCACTTACTGAAATGCACAGCCACATCATAAAGTCCCTTGACCACAATTCCGCTCTTGGAATGCTTTGGCATATCCTCCTGCTTATTCTCCCCAACAGCCTCAAGCACTTCCTGATCTGTCAGCGTAATCGGATGATCCTTGCGGTATTCATCGTACATACGGTTTACAATCTGGCTTTCTTTCAATCCTCCGTGTCCTACGGTTGCCAGACAGGAATTCCAGTCATGGAACCCGTATTTGCGGATAATCTTTCCCTGATATTCCGGCTTATTGATTTCTCCGAAATTGATTCCCTTTGCCTTGGCATAATTGTTAATCAGTTCCTTGCCGTGCAGAATATTTTCTTCTTTTAATTCGCTGCGGAACCACTGATTGATCTTGTTCTTGGCCTGTGTGCTCTTGACAATGGAAAGCCAGTCACGGCTCGGTCCCTTGGAGTTCTGGGAAGTGATGACCTCAATCCGGTCTCCGTTCTGGATCACATAGTCAATCGGCACCAGCTTGCCATTGACTTTGGCACCCACCATTTTATTTCCCACGGCAGAATGAATACTGTACGCAAAATCAATTGGTGTGGAACCGTTTGGCAGGTTCTTTACATCTCCGGACGGGGTAAAACAGAATACCGTATCGGAAAACAGATCCAGATCACTCTTTAAAAGTGTCATAAACTCTTTATTATCCGACATGTCACGCTGCCACTCAAGGATCTGACGCAGCCAGCTTAATTTTTCTTCTTCGGTTACGGTCGTGGAAGTGGTTACCCCATTGTTCACTTCCTTGTATTTCCAGTGCGCCGCAATACCGTATTCTGCGGTACGGTGCATCTCAAACGTACGGATCTGAATCTCAAACGGCTGTCCGCTCGGTCCGATCAGTGTCGTATGCAAAGACTGATACATATTCGGTTTTGGCATGGCAATATAGTCTTTGAAACGGCCCGGAATCGGTTTATATTTTTCGTGCATGATACCCAGAGCCGCATAGCAGTCTTTTACGGTATCCACAATGATACGGATGGCAAACAGATCATAAATCTGATCAATGGTCTTGTTCTGGTTCACCATCTTTTTATAAATGGAGAAAAAATGCTTGGCACGTCCGGAAATCTCCGCTTTGATGCCAGCCTCTTCAATTTCCCTGCGCACATCGACAACCAGTCCCTGTACATAGGCATCCCGCACATTTTTGCGCAGTGCAACCTTTTCCACCAGATCATAGTAAGCCTCCGGCTCCAGATATTTAAGAGAAAGATCTTCCAGTTCAATCTTGATCTTGCTGATACCAAGACGCTGCGCGATCGGGCAGTAAATCTCCTGTGTCTCACGGGCGATCCGCTGCTGTGCCTCCTTGGACTGGTATTTTAAGGTACGCATATTGTGCAGACGATCCGCTAGTTTGATCATAATGACACGGATATCTTTCGCCATCGCAAGAAACATCTTACGCAGATTCTCCGCCTGCATCTCCAACCGGTCTGCATTCTTGTCCTTCGGATTTTTAATATTATCCGTCAGATGCAGATGCTGCAGCTTGGTTACACCATCCACGAGAAGAAGGACTTCATCCCCGAATTCCTCCCGCATCTGTTCTTCGGTCATCACGGTATCTTCCAGCACATCATGCAACAGACCCGCAGCAATGGTTTCCTTGTCCAGTTCCAGCTCTGCCAGAATGATTGCCACACAGAGCGGATGGATAATATATGCCTCTCCGGATTTACGCACCTGTCCTTTGTGCGCCTCAAAAGCGACATGATATGCCTTTTCAATTAATGTGATATCCGTGGAGGGATGGTATTTCCGGATACTTGCAATCAGTTCGTCATACAAGTCCTCCGGCTTGGAAAATTCCTGAATTGGTTTAATGTTGTCGGAACCCGAATGATACTCGCGCTCAATTCGTTCCAGTTCTTCTGTAGAAATATCTGCCATGCGTTCACCTACTTTTTCCATATGCCATAATATAATAGATTATTATAATTTATAATTTTTCATATTGCAATGGTTTCCCCTAAGAAAACTCGTAGATATAGCGTTGTGTTCGGCTCCCGGAAACATCTGTATCCTCCAGATAGTAAAATCCCAGTTTCTGAAGAAGTGCCACAGAAGCCACATTCTTTTGATCCGTCAGGGCATTGACTCTTGGAAAATCCAGTTCTTCCCGGGCAAATGCAAGAATTGCCTGACACACTTCCGTGGCCAGTCCCTGTCCCTGTCTGTCCGGATCGATCAGATATCCCAGTTCCAGTTCCACGGCATCCGGAAATTCCCGGTGCTCGAGTCCTGCCCTGCCGATCAGTTCCCCGGAAGCTTTATCAAAAACCAGCCACATCCCATATCCATAGTATCCGTACATATTGGTAATATATGCCTGCTGATATTTTTTTTCTTTTTCCTTTGCAAACAATGGTTCAATAAATCCCGGAATCCTCTCTCCGTCTGCATCCAGGCGCCATGTTACCCCTTCTTTCTGATACAGTTTTTCCAGAGCGGGAAGATCTTCCAGCGACAATTCCCGGATCACGCACCGTTTCGTGCGCGCAATCTCCCACGGCTGGCCATGGCATCTTTGAAAAATCCGCTCCAGAAATTCATCATCCACTTCCTCAAAACCTTCAATCACCATCCAGGCGCCCGCATAACTCTGTTCCGGAAATGCCGGATCTGCATAGGCAGCCACCGCCATATGCGCACGGACTGCCGCCTGAATCCCGGCATCTGTCGGCGTAATCAGGAGGACTTCCTCTGCATAAAGTTTCCACACAGCAAGCGCTTCTTCCGTTATGTTTTCCACCGGAAATACCGGAAAGTCTGTGGACAATTGCAGAGGATTCCATTCTTTCTGTTGATAGACCAGTGCCTTTAATTTCATCCTGTCAAAAAAGGCAGACTCTTTCGAATCTGCCTCTCCTTTCTAAATATTACACGGTTTCCGGTTCCGGATATTCTTCCCCGAAGGTATCCACAACAACTGTTTTCATCACCTGATCTTCCAGCGGACGATCACTGTAATCGGTAGCGGTCTCTGCAATGGCATCTACCACATCCTGTCCCTCGATAATCTTGCCGAACGCTGCATATGCGCCATCCAGATGCGGAGCGTCTTTGTGCATGATAAAGAACTGGCTTCCTGCGGAATCCGGCATCATGGAACGTGCCATGGAAAGCACGCCTGCGGTGTGGCGCAGATCATTTTTGACACCATTCTGTGCAAATTCTCCCTTAATTCCATATCCAGGGCCGCCCATACCGGTTCCTTCCGGATCTCCTCCCTGAATCATGAATCCTTTGATGACACGGTGGAAAATCAGTCCGTCATAAAATCCCTTTTTTACCAGACTGATAAAGTTATTTACAGTATTTGGTGCAACTTCCGGATACAGCTCTGCCTTCATCACTTTGCCGTCCGCCATTGTAAATGTAACTACTGGATTTGCCATAATATTTGTTCCTCTTCTTTCTTATATAAATTTATTTATTCTTTGGTCAGTGCCTCAACAACTTTTGGAAATTCCATAAAATGAGAAGCCTTAACCAGTACGGTATCTCCTTCTTTTACATATGCCAGAAGTTCTTCCGTCATCTCTTCACGGGTTTTCTTATAATGTACCTCACACTCTGGATTTGCTTTTGCCTCGCTGGCATATTCCTCCGCAAGTGTACCCGCACAGAACAATGCATCAATCCCGGAAGCTGCAACTGCCTTTCCGATACTTCTGTGAAGTTCCTTTTCCTCTGCTCCAAGTTCGCCCATATCGCCAAGCACCGCAATCCGTCTGCCCGACGTATGTGCCAGCACATCGATAGATGCTTTCATGGATACCGGATTTGCATTGTAACAGTCATCGATCACGGTCATTCCCTTTACATGCAGCAGATTGGTGCGCCCGGCAATGGTCTGCACAGATGCAATGCCCTGTGCAATCTCCCGGATGGAAAGTCCCAGCTGCAGTCCGACCGCAGTTCCTGCCAGCGCATTGTATACATTATGTTCACCCGGAATCGGAATCTTCGCATCGAAATCGCCCTGTGGCGTATGGATCTTTGCACACATTCCTTCGAGTCCATGATTTTCAATGTCTGTCGCATAAATATCTTTTTTGATATCAAATGCGGAATCCGCCCCCACTCCATAAAAAATTACCGGTTTTCCGTTTACCTCTTTTTTCGTGGAAAGCTTATCATCATCTCCATTTAAAATTACGGTTCCATCGACCTGCAGATGGTCAAACATTTCTGTCTTTGCCTGCAGAATTCCGTCTCTTGTACCAAGATTTTCCAGATGGCACAAACCAATATTTGTGATCACTCCGATATCCGGCCGTGCCATCGCTGCCAGACGGTGCATCTCTCCAAAATCGGAAATTCCCATTTCCAGTACCGCGACTTCGTGTTTTGCGCGAATCTTAAAAATAGTGAGCGGAAGTCCGATCTCATTGTTAAAGTTTCCCTCTGTCTTAAGCACTTTATACCGCTGTTCCAAAACGGAAGCTATCATTTCCTTGGTGCTTGTTTTTCCGACACTTCCCGTAATTCCAACCACTTTACAGGATAACTGTGTCCGGTAAAAGGCTGCAATTTTTTTCATCGCTTCTGTTGTGGAACTTACCAGAATATAGGGTCCCGTCTCTTCCGGCAGTGCATGATCCGAAAGCACTACCAGTGCTCCCTGTTCAAATACCTGCGGAATAAAATCATGACCATCCACACGTGCCCCTTTGATCGGAATAAACAGATAATCTTTTTGTATCTGGCGGCTGTCGGTCACTGCTCCGGCAATTTCCTTCGTAACCAGGTTCCGGTCTCCGACAAACGTTCCCTCACATGCCGCTGCAATATTTTCAATTGTCATCCCCGGCATTTTATTTTCCAGTTCGTTTTTATAAAAACATCCAAACATGATTATCCCTCATACTTTTTCATGGAAATGGCAATCAGTTTCTCGCAGAGCTCATTGAAATTGATTCCAATGACAGCAGCTTCCTGTGGTAGCAGACTCGTCGGTGTCATACCCGGCAGAGTGTTTGCCTCCAGACAATACATATGATTATTTTCATCCAGCAGGAAATCCGAACGGGAATAGGTATCCAGTCCGATCACTTCGGCTACCTGCTCTGCATATTTACGCATCTGCGCAGAAACTTCTTCTGGCAGATCTGCCGGACAGGTCTCTACCGCACTGCCTGCTTTGTATTTATTCTTGTAATCGTAGAAGCCCTGAATCGGCGCAATCTCAATAACCGGAAGTGCCTTTCCTTCAATCACACCAACCGAGAATTCACGTCCCTTGACATATTCCTCAATGACCAGCTCATCTTCCCAGTGAAACGCTTCATCGAGTGCTTTCTTAAACTCTGCTGCATCTCTGACAATCGTCACACCGATACTGGACCCTCCGCAGCATGGCTTTACGACGCACGGAAGTGTCAGCGGAAGCTTTGTCACATCATCCTCACGATTCTCTTTTTTCATGGCAATGCCTCTCGGTGCAGGAATTCCCGCACTTGCAAACAGCTGTTTTGCCATACCTTTATTCATGGCAATCGCGCTGCTCAAATAATCACTTCCGGTATATTTTACACCAAGCAGATCAAAAGCTGCCTGTAGCTTTCCGTTCTCTCCGTTTTCTCCGTGCAGTGCCATAAACACGATATCTGCCATCTGGCACATACGGATTACATTCGGTCCGAAAAAGCATGGGGACTGATCCTTTCTGGAAGCTTTTACGGCTGCCAGATCCGGTGCTACCTCCGGGATGTCATCTACTTTTACGCTGATTTCATCCGCACGGTCAAAAATTCCGTCCAGATTTTCCTCTTTATCACTGTAACCCATGAACACATCCAGCAAGATCACCCGGTGTCCATTTTCTTTTAATGCAGAAGCAACCATGCTTCCTGTCTTAAATGACACATCCCGCTCTGTGCTGAGCCCACCTGCTAATACTATGATATCCATGATCTGTTTTCCTCTTTTCCATTAATAATAATCCTTCGGATACCGGAACCTTTTTATTTTCCGGCATCAGACCTTTTGTATCATTATATACGTTTGCCCCTGACTAACACAAGATATTATTTTCTTTTAGACACTTTTTTAACAATATCCAGCACTTCTTGTACAGAAAAAAAGAGACTGCTCAGCACTACAGTCTCCTTTTGCACAAACTCCGGTAGGATTCCCCCTTTATTCTATTGCTGCCGGCAAAGCCGCTGCCCTGCGATTCTGTTCCATTTTCCGCACCAGCTCTGCCATGTATTCGAAAAACTTTCTCTCCAGATAGTTTTTCTCTGTGAGATAACTCCCATATTGATACAAAACATTTTTTAATTCTTCGGTTTCCGATAACTCCACTTCAAAAATAAACTGCCTTAACAGCTGCATGCGCTCGTCCTCTATGGAAAGAAGCCAGCTGGCAACCAGTTCTAAAAAATCTTCCCGCTCTATGAGGAACTGCACGTAGCGCCCAATTTTATTTTCTGTATAAATTTTCTTCTTCTCCTTTTTCTTTTGTTTTCCTACCCGAATTTGTATCAAAAACCAACCCCCAATGTCAGTTTCTATATGTAATCATATCTTATTACATATTTGATGTAAAGACGCGATTCGCGTATGCTTTTTACACAAATTATTACTGTATAAATAATGCATTTTACACAAAAAAAGGGCATCCAATGGATGCCCTCCGGTTTCTATGAACTAGCACTCCGGCTCAATCAGACCAAATGTATTTCCTTTTCTCTTGTATACGACATTGACCTCGTCTGTCTCTGCATTGCGGAATACGAAGAAATCGTGTCCGGTCAGTTCCATCTGCACACATGCATCCTCCGGATACATTGGCTTCATACCAAATCTCTTGGTACGCACGATCTTGATCTCCTCATCCTCATCTGCATCACTGTCAATAAATGCCTCGCTGAAATTTTCTGCTACATTCATCTTCTTGGACGCAAGTTTGGTACGATATTTTCTAAGCTGACGCTCGATAACCTCCTCAACCAAGTCGATAGATACATACATATCATTGCTGCTCTGCTCTGAACGAATCACATGTCCCTTAATCGGAATCGTTACCTCAATCTTCTGGCGCTCCTTCTCCACGCTTAATGTAACAAATACATTGGTATCCGGTGCGAAAAACTTCTCCAGTTTGGAAAGCTTCTCCTCTACCGCTGCCTTTAATCCCTCTGTCAGTTCGATATTTCTTCCGGTAATTGTAATTCTCATGATGCCCAACCCCTTTGCTGTGTATTTGATACAAGAAGTATCATGGTTTCATTATATCATAAGTACCAAAAAAAGCAACGAGTTTTATAAAATTTTATGCATATTTTATATTTTTATTGCAAATATCCATCCTTAACGATATCTGAAAGCTTCTCTGTCGGAACCGAAAATTCTACCAGCCCCATATATCCAGGAGCCACCTCATACTTATCAAAGACAAACGTTAACTCTCCATTGTCGCTGATATAAAAATTCGCATCATCCTTAATCTGCTTAAAATCCCATTCCGGTTGATCATCGTCCAGAAAATATGTCTTACTGCTGTCCTTTTTCATCTGGGCACGCATCTGTTCTTTTATACTGTCAGAAATACGCTTTTTATAATCACTTCCCTCGTGGAATAAATCTTTCAGTGTAATCATCTTTCCGGTTTTCTTGTCAATATTGTATATCTTTGTAAAACTGTCCGAACCTCCCATGGCAATAACCGTATCCACGCGAAGACTAAACAGCCGCTCATTGTTTGTGACAATCCGGTAATCCGAAGTGATTTCCTCATGTCCTTCCTCTCCGTCACTGACAGCTGCCACATCTTTCTTGTACATCTGAATGATTTTGTCCAGATATCCGGATACCGCTGCATTTAACTCCTTTGATTCTCTGGTCAGTGGTTTTCCATCTGTTCCGATGACTTTTACTTCCGGCACCTTGACTGTTGCTTCCATCTGCTTTTTTTCCTGCTTATCCGAATACGTGGTAAAATTCACGATTTTAACAATCGCACCAAATACTGGCACCTGTTCCATTGCATTAGCCACTGTTGGACTGACATTGACACTGATGACCAGCACTGCAACTGCTGCCGCCACTGCTTCTGCCACGCGGACAAACGGAAGCAGGTGACCTTTCTTTTGATTCCGTTCACTTTTTCCGGCAAACGCTTTGCCGGATTCTTTTTTTTCTCCACACGCATCCTTTTTGCCGCGTTCCATGCTTTGCAGCACACGATCTTTTAATTCCGCCGGCACCTGAATGTTATCATATGCCTCTTTGATATCATCTAATCTGCTCATACCATCTCTGCCTCCACTTTTCCCCTTAATTTTTTCAGGCCGCGATAAAGCATTGATTTCACCGTATTCGGATTTTCATGCAGACAATCCGCAATTTCGCGGATTGTCCACTCTTCAAAAACTTTCAGCATGATCACCTTACGCTCTTTTTCCTCGAGCGTATCAAGCGCAGCCATGATATCCGTGTCCTCATAGCGATCCTCCTGTCCTTCCTCCTGAACCTGATCATCGCTCACGAACCTTGACTGACGCCGGGTTGCATCTACCGCCGTGTTAATCACAATACGCCACAGCCATGTTTTGATATATTTTTTCTCTTTGATCTGACTTGCATTTTTCATGGCTTTGTATACGCTCTCCTGCACAACGTCCATAGCGTCCTGCTCATTTTTCACGTATGAAAATGCAAGCCGGTAAAGCTTTTCATAAGAAGCCAGGATTTCCTGTTCGACAGCTTTACTTATATCCGGATATTTCATGCTCTCTTTTGCCCCTTTCTGTTTATTAGACGTTCGGATGTCCGGAAAAGTTTCAGATTATCTTCTTAAATTACAAATTAAAGTGCAAAAATGCTTTACCAATTTACACACATATGTTTTAATAAAATAAATCTATATGGAAGGGGTGTTTTTTATATCATTTTATGAAACTATGCTTTTGCAACAGAAACAGCTGCAGCAAAAGCTGACAGACATTCAAAAACAGTTACAACAGCTTCCCGAAGGGAAACTGATCTGCACCAGATGTGGTAATCGAACCAAATGGTATCGCAGTGATGGGCATACCAAAACCTATATTCCCAAAGACCAGAAACCTTATGCCTCTCAGCTTGCTATCCGACGTTATCTTCTGGAAAAGCAAAAGGAATATCAAACTAATTTAGATGCTTTAGCTTATTATTTCCGTCATGACAGTTATAACAGTGGCAAAGCAGAACAATTACTCACTTATGATAGTGCTTATCATTCACTGCTGGCAGAACATTTTCAGCCAGTATCCCAGGAACTTCAAACCTGGGAATCATCTCCATATAACAAAAACAAAAATTATCCGGAACAATTAAAACATAAAACATGCAAAAATGAATTTATGCGTTCCAAATCAGAAGCTATGATTGCCATGAGCCTTTATGTTCAAAAAATTCCTTATCGCTATGAGTGTGAATTAAAACTCGGCAGCATTACACTTTTCCCCGATTTTACGATTCGTCACCCTGAAACCGGAGAAATATTTTATTGGGAACACTTTGGAATGATGGATAAATCCGAGTATGTGAAAAATGCATCAGATAAAATTTCTTTGTATATGAAATATGGGATTTATCCAAATGATAAACTGCTTGTGTCCTATGAAACGCAAAAGCAGCCACTTTCCACTGAGCAGATCCAGCGACTGTTACAATTTCATTTCGACTGCCAGTTTCAATAACAAATTATTTCTAAAGGTACTGTCGCATTGGGGCATATCAATAGCAACTGAAAATCGGTAATTCATTTCTATCTTTTGCAACATTATCTATATTTGAAGGCACGCTGGTATCTATAGTATTAAAATTACTTGCTCAGGTGACATTTTTGCCTTATTTCACGCTTCAAATCAGATATTTTGTCACCTATAGTCTAAAATCACATCAAAAGATACCGCTTTTTGTCCAAAAGCGGTATCTTTTGATGAATTTTTCTAATATAGAGACTAAACGGTATCCTGCTCATCAATTTTTTTACTATAGAGACCACCGTGGTATCTTTTTTCATGTTTTTACTTCTATAGAGACCGCCGTGGTATCTTTTTCATGTTTTTGCTTCTATAGAGACTACCGTGGTATCCTTTTCATGTTTTTACTTCTATAGAAACCACCATGGTATCCTTTTCCATGTTTTTGCTTCTATAAGAGACCACGCAATATCTTACATCATATTTCTGCCTATAGAAACCATGTCTCTAGCCTTCCAGCTCCTCAAGCTGCTGGGAAAGTTCCTCCCAGTTTTCCATATCTGCCATGATTTCTTCCTCCAACGCATCGATTTCGCCCTGAATCTCTGTCAGCTTGGAATAGCTGGACTGATATTCCGGCCGCAGCAGTTCCTGTTTTAAAGCGTCCAGCTTCTCCTCTTTGACTGCCAGTTCTTCCTCGGCCTTCTTCACTTTTTTTTCAATTTTCGAGCGCTCCTTGCCCGGATTGTAATACGCTTTCTTACCACCGGTTTCCTGTGTGCCTTTGCTCTGCTGAATGCCACCGTTCTGGCTGATTGCACCGCCTAACGCTGCAGGATTTTTACGATAATCATCCCCGGATTCTGCCGCTTCACGATCCAGTTTTTCCTGATATTCCTCGTAACCAAACTGATACAGATGTGTCGTGCCGTCCTCAAAAACAAGCAGACGGTTTGCTACCTTGCGCACAAAATACCGGTCATGCGATACGAAGATCAGCGTGCCGGAGAAATCTTTTAACATACTCTCAAGCGTTTCTTTTCCCACAATATCCATATGGTTGGTTGGCTCATCCAGCACCAGCACATTCGGTCGACGCTTTAAGATCTTACACAGTGCCAGACGCACCTTCTCCCCACCGGAAAGCATATCAATATTTTTAAATACATCCTCCCCGGTAAACATAAAGGCGCCGAGCGCATTCCGCGCTTCTGTCTCGGTCAGATTCGGGAACTCATCCCAGAAATCATCCAGCACCGTCTTCCGGCTCGAATACATCGCCATCTGCTGGTCAAAATAACCAATCTGCACATTTGTTCCAAAATTGTACTCTCCGGACAGCGGGGCAAGCTGTCCCACCAGGGTTTTTAAAAGTGTCGATTTCCCCAGACCATTTCCACCGAGGATTCCCAGCTTTTCCCCTTTTTTCAGATCAAAACTGACCGTAGAAAGCGGATGGTCATATCCAATCGCAAGATTTGTCACCAAAAGCACATCGTTTCCGGTTTCTTTGTCCGGCTGGAAATTTGCATGGAATGTCCGGGTATCAAAACGATCCGGAGCTTCGAGTTTTACCATATGTTCAATGGCTTTCTCCTTGGAATGCGCCATGGACACCTTGGTTGGTTTATTTTTAAACCGGTCAACAATGCGCTGCAATCGTGCAATTTCTTTCTGCTGCGCATTGTAATCTTTCATCATCTTATTGTAGTTTTCTTTTTTCCGCTCCATGAAATTGGAGTAATTGCCCGGATAACGGGTCGCTGTGCCGTACTCAATCTCGTACACCACGTCCACCACATTGTCCAGAAACATACGGTCATGTGATACCACGACCACAGCCTTCGGATAATTTTTCAGATACGTCTCCAGCCACTCGATCGTTGTGATATCCAGATGGTTCGTCGGCTCATCCAGAAGCAGAATATCCGGCTTGCTCAACAGCAGCTTGATGAAGGCAATCTTTGTCTGCTGTCCACCGGAAAACTCGGACAGCGGTTTCTTTCGCTCTTCCTCGGAAAAGCCGAACTTACGGATGATTACATCATACTCTTTTTCAAAATAGTATCCGCCGTCTTCCTTGAATTTTTCTTCCATTGCGGTATAACGTGTCACGGCCTCTTCGGAATAATCAGTCTCAAGTGCCTGTGCCGCAGCTTCCAGTTCTTTTTTCCGGCGCTCCATCGGAGCAAAGACTTTACGCACTTCCTGCTCAAGCGTAACGGAAGGATCTTCAAACGCAATCTGTTTTAAGTAACCGATCTGCGGATTGCCTGCTTTTGCAATAAAAATATCCTCATCACTGTCTCTTTTGTCCAGCTCCACATCCCCGTGGATCAGCTTTAAGAGCGTGGTTTTGCCGCAGCCGTTCCGCCCGACGACTGCAATTTTTTCCGTATTTCTTATTTCAAAATTGATGTCATGCAGAATCTCTTCATCGGCAAAAGAGACTGCTCCATGGCAGATCTGATATAACATGTTTTCTCCTTTTATTTAAATGCATCCGGCTGGGAAGCAAGATAGCTGACAAACTGCTCTGCCGTACGTCCGGAAATGCCTCCATGACTCAATTCCCACTTGTTGGCCTCTGCACGGAGTTGTTCATCCGGTAAGGTAACCCCTGCTCGTCTTGCCAAATGCAAAACAATATCAAAGTATTCTTTCTGTGTCGGCTTCGAGTAATTAATGGTCACACCAAAGCGGTTCACCAGAGAAAGTTTCTCTTCAACCGTATCGGAATGGTGACGATCATTGGAATTATCCTGATCGTTTCGGTCATTCCAGCTCTCTTTGATCAGATGCCGCCGGTTGGAAGTTGCATAAATCAGAATATTTTCCGGTTTGGTTTCCACACCGCCCTCGATAACAGCTTTTAAGAACTTATACTCAATCTCAAATTCCTCGAAAGAAAGATCATCCATATAGATGATAAAACGATAGTTTCGGTTTTTGATCTCTGCAATGATTTCAGACAGATACTTAAACTGATGCTTGTAGATTTCAATCATACGCAGGCCGTCTTTGTAATACTGGTTGACAATGGCTTTGATACTGGTAGATTTACCGGTACCACTGTCACCAAACAGCAATACATTGTTTGCTTTCTTTCCCTGTACAAACGCTTCCGTATTGTCTACCAGCTTCTTTTTCTGAATCTCATATCCGACCAGATCGTCCAGCATAACGGTATCCATATTGTTGATTGCACGGAATGTAAAGTTTCCCTGCGGTGTATCATCAATCCGGAATGCTTTGTTGAGACCAAACATTCCAACACCGTAGTCTTTATAAAAACCAGTCACTGCATCAAAGAATTCTTTTTCATCCTTTGCCGCCTCCAGTTTTTTGCTTAAAGAGCGGACTTTTTCGCTGACATTTTTGTTGTACATCAGATCCTTTTTATGGATGGCCTTATAATTGGAAATCTGGCTGAAACAGTTGATTCCCAGATCTTTTTCGATTGGTCCGAAATCATAGTCAAACAAATCTTTAAAAATACGGAAATCATTTTCCACCAGTTCATTGACACTTCCATCGCTGGCTCCCACCTTTTCACAGGTCATGCTGAAAGGATTTTCACTCATCATAAGGAAAAATGTCAGATAATTATGCCACAGATTATCATCAAATCCATAATCTGTTGCCACTTTTAAAATCCGTTTTACCTGCGTATTGATATCGCGGACAAGTCCGGTTTTATTATATTCACCGGTCTCATATTTCCCGAATACTTCTCCCATCTGTGCAAGAATTGAATCCTCGTCCAAATCTCCATACATCAGTAACTGTGATATTTCCTGATACATTGTATCTCGCCTCTTTCTTTTCTCTTCCTATTTATTTTACCTATATTACACGAAAAAAGGGACTTTGTAAACCAAAGTCCCCTGTATGCAGCTAAAAAGCTACTGTGATCGTTGTTCCTTTTCCCGGCTCACTTTCCAAATGAAGTACCGCATCATGCAGTTCCACAATATGCTTGACGATAGCAAGTCCCAGTCCCGTACCACCGGTCTGTTTGGATCTGCTTTTATCAACACGGTAAAACCGCTCAAAAATACGTTCCTGCTGGTCTTTTGGAATCCCGATACCATTGTCTGACACAGAAAGCATCGGCTGTCCTTTTTCATAGTACACACGCACGTGCACCTCACCACCTTCATTATTATAACGGATCGCATTCTGACACAGATTTTCCACAAGTTCCGAAATCATGCCCCTATCTGCCCGCAACATACAGGACACGCCTTCATAATACAGCGTTACATTCCGTTTCTGTGCATTCATCTGCAGATTTTTCACACAGGTACCGGCTACCTCATCCAGATCTACCTGTTCAAAACACAGCAGATTATCTTCACCGCTGTCCAGCTCGGAAAGCCGGATGATATCATTGATAAGAGAAAGCAGCCGTGTCGCATTCTGCTGGATTTCAAGTGCAAAGCGGGTCTCCTGCTCCGGATCTACCATATGGTTTTCGATCAGCTCCGCATATCCGGAAATTGCAGTAAGCGGTGTCTTCAGTTCATGGGAAACATTTGCCGTGAAATCCTGCCGTACTTTTGCTGCCATCAGGATATTTTCATGCTGTTTACGAATCGTATTTACAAATGGCACAAGTTCTTTGTATACAGGTTCTTCTATGGTATCTTCCATGTTTTCAGCAAGCCGTTCAATCGGATGCAGCAATTGTTTGGTCAAAAAATGTGCCAGGACAATACAGATGGAAACAATCAGTATCAGTATCAGCATCACAAATGGGGATGCCGCAAGGAACACACTGTAGACACTGCGTGCCTGTGTTGCCACACGGATAACCGTTCCATTTTCCAAACGGAGCGCATAATAGTAATTGTCCATCTGCATGGTATCCGACCGCCGGACACTTTCTCCCTCCCCCTGAAACAACGCCTTCTTTACTTCCGGGCGGTTTTTGTGGTTTGGAAGCTGTGAAATATCCAGATCATTATCAAAAAGTACCGTACCATCCTTTGCAATCCAGGTAACACGCAGGTCTTCCCCGACTTCATAATATTCGGAAAGTGAAACATTTGTATTGTCCGGATCATCAAACAATCCCGTGCCGGAAAGCAGTCTTGCATTGATCTGCAGATCCTTGCGCACCTGTCCTTGAAACAGTTTATAATAAATACCGGTCATACAGACCATGGTTACAATCACTGCAATACCTGCAATCAGAATCAGCCGTAAATTGATTCGTTTCTTCATAACAGCTCCTTACTCTATCACATATCCCACATTTCGAACGGTACGGATTTTGCTTCCCGCTTCTCCAAGCTTCTGCCGCAGTGTCTTGATATGCATATCAACGGTACGGGATTCCCCTTCAAATTCCGTTCCCCACACATGACGCATAATCACCTCTCTGGACAATACAACACTCGGATTGGTCATCAGCAGACGAAGCAGTTCATATTCCTTAAACGTCAGTTCCACCGGCTTATCATCCACAAAAACCATGTGGCGCTCATGATCCAGTGTAATGTTTTCTACCTGCAGGATTTTAATATCCTCGGTTTCTGTCCTCCGTAACAGTGCCTTTACTCTTGTAATAAGTTCCATAATGGAAAAAGGCTTCTTAATATAATCATCTGCCCCTTCGTCCAGACCTTTGATCATATCCATTTCTGCGGTCTTTGCCGTCACCATAATGACCGGCAATTTCTTTGTCGCAGGATTTTTCCGCAGTTTACGCACGATATCATACCCACTCTCATCCGGAAGCATAACATCCAAAAGCACCAGATCCGGCATAATATCCTCCAGTTTTTTATAAAATGTAGTTGCCTTTTCAAATGCGCAGACCATATAATTGCTGTTTTTCAATGCAATTGTCTCAATCTCTCTGATATTTTCATCATCTTCTACGATATAAATCAATGCCATAACTTTTCCCTCTGTCTATCTTTATATATATCTCTGCAACATCAAGCAGGACGGCCATGCCTGCACAAGACCGCCCTCTCACACGTATTCTATCTGTTTCTTATCATAGCATACGACATGTAAAATCCAAAGTATCGTTTATGTAAAATTTATGTAAAATTCTATCCACTGTCAGGATTCTTTTATTTCTTTTTTATCATTCAATGCAAAGATAACCCATTCTGCAATATTGGTCGCGTGGTCTCCGATTCGTTCAAAATATTTTGCAACCATCAGCATATCCGCCGCCTGCTCGCCTTTTTCCGGATCATGCCGGATCAGTTCAATGATATCTGCCTTATTTTTATCAAACAGGTCATCTACAATATCATCATGCCTGATGACTTCCTGTGCCTTATTCATATCCTTTTCCACATATGCTTCGATGCTGCGGATCAACATAATTACGGTTTCACTCGCCATCTTTTTGATGTCATCCAGATTCAGCACATACGGTTCTTTTGAAAGCATGATTGTGATTTCCGAGATATCTGCTGCATGGTCTCCGATTCGTTCCATATCCGTTACCATCTTCATGGCTGCGGAAATCACACGCAGATCCCTTGCAACCGGTTGTTGCTGCATCAGCAGATTAAAACAGATGTTTTCAATTTTCTTCTGTTCATGATCCACATCAGAATCTGAATTCATGATTTTTTCTGCAAGCTGCGCATTCTGAGCTATCAATGCTTCTATTGCTTTCTGGATGGAATCCTCGATCATGGTTCCCATATACATCATTTCCTGATTGAGCAGTCTAAGCTGCTCGTCGAACTTTGAGCGCATTAACCAAACCTCCCTGTAATATAATCTTCTGTCCGTTTATCCTTCGGATAAGAAAAAATTGTTTTCGTATCGCCAAACTCAACCATTTCCCCTACAAGGAAAAATGCCGTATCATCCGATACACGCACTGCCTGCTGCATATTATGGGTAACAACAACTACCGTGTATTTCTTTTTCAGATCCTCCATCAGTTCTTCAATCTTTGATGTGGAAATCGGATCCAGTGCAGATGTCGGCTCATCCATCAGCAGAACCTCAGGCTGTACGGCAAGTGCACGGGCAATACAGATACGCTGCTGCTGTCCACCGGAAAGACCCAGAGCGGATTTCTTTAAACGATCCTTGACCTCATCAAAAATAGCTGCTCCGCGCAGACTTTCTTCAACGATGGCATCCAGTTTTGACTTATCTTTCATTCCATGTACACGCGGACCATATGCAATGTTGTCATAAATACTCATCGGAAACGGGTTCGGCTGCTGAAACACCATGCCAATTCTTTTCCGAAGAACGGTTGTATCTACGCCTTCCGCATAGATATCCTCATCATCCAGTTTCACTTCTCCTGTGATTCTCACGCCATCCACCAGATCATTCATCCGGTTTAATGTTTTTAAGAATGTTGATTTTCCACATCCGGACGGTCCGATAAAAGCGGTCACGCAATTCTCACGAATATTCATGTTTACATCCTTGAGTGCATGGTTTTCACCGTAATACAGGTTCAGATCACGGACAGTAATTTTTGTTCGTTTTTCCATGTTTCTCTCCTCATCTGCAATGGTTTTCTCTCACTGCAATTATCCATTTCTTAGGATTTATGAATATTATAAAGAGAGATTGTAAAATGCACTGGACTGGGAATGTAAAATTTTTGCAAAATCAATGTAATGGATGTAAAGTTTCTTGATACGCCAAATTTGCAGGTTGATGTTTTAAATATAAGATTTCTCTAAGTGACGTAAGAAGGGGGGACATTTCTTCCTGTTGGTTGGAGAAAATATAATTGAAAGACATCCCGATAAATTAATTGATGATAAGGCCCGGTATCTATAGATGAAAAATTAAAGCCTAAGGTGACGTTTTCCCGAAATTTTAATGCTAGAAATCTGGACATGTCACCTATATGGTAAAAATTGCTTCTCCGGATACCGCTTTTTTCATAAAAGTGGTACCTGAAGAAGCAATTTTTGATCTATAGAGACTTTCCGGTATCTAAATATTAAATTTTCGGTATATAGGTACCACAACGGTATCTTTTACATGAATTTTATCGGCATAGAAACCACGACGATATCTTTCCGATGAATTTACCGGTCCATCTTTTCCACAAACATGAGCAGAAAACTGATCAGAAGCAGTCCGCTCGATACCCAGATCATATGATATCCAAACCGGATAGAGAGATTTCCTCCAATACCAGCCCCGAGTCCGAAAAATAAAATAATGCCAAAATAATACAGTGCCTTTTTTAATTTTTCTGTGTCATGGGTCTGCAGATAACCGGTAAATGCTTCTGTTCCACTACGAAGATTTCCGATGCACATTGTGCTTGCATAAGAATATCCGCTTACTTTCCGGAACGTCTGTACCTGCATTGCACATGCAAACGATACCAGTACGGTAGCCAGCAGATCCAGGTGTTTTGGCATGAATCCAACAAAAAACAGAATCACAATTTCCATCAAAAGCACACCCTGCCGCCAGTGCAGTTTCTTAGCATATTTAAAGATCACATGAATCTTCTCTGCAAAGAAAACGCCCGACGCAAATGCCAGAAGCGGTAATAAGTATCGTAACACATCCAGCCATTCTCCCATCATCAGGTGCGTACTCATCAAAACAATATTTCCCGTCTGTGCGTTGGAAAATACTTCCTCACGCGTAAAGTATGTATACGCATCCTGAAAACCTCCGGACAGTGCCAAAAACACACTTGTGACAAATGCTTCCGACATTTGGACGTCCGCATTTGTCTTAGGATTTCCTAGTTTCATCACTTCACATCCTTCTTTTTAATATATAAACTCTATATATTATAGTGTGCTTTTATACAAAATTCAACCTAAATTATAAGAATGACCGCATATGAATGCTTAATTCTTCTTCCTGTTTTATCAATTTCTTTGCAATATCCTTTGTTTCCTCATCTGCAGCCTGATACTGGTTCAGATAACGGCTTAAAGATTTTACTCCCATGTTACAGCCGTCCGTTATCAGATCTGCGATCGTTGCATCCGATTCATCCATGGCAAGTTTTACATTTGTTTTCATCCAGGACATTCCCTGTGCCATCGGATTTGGATCTTTTCCCGTATCGTGACATTGTTCGAGTTTATTCTGAATTTCTTCTTTCAGTTTTTCATGCCCTTCTTTACATATTTCCAGCAGTTTTTTTAATTTTTCATTGGTGGTTTTTTCGAGGACCTCCCCGATGGATGCCGTTCCCATCTTGATTCCCGCATCACATTCTCTCAATAATTTTATAGTATCCGGTTCCGTCATTTCTTCCTCCTTTATGAAATTGGTTTATTACGGTTTCCGTAATGATTGTCATTCATAAGTATTCCCGGATTTTCTGTTAAATATTTTCAGGCACCTTTTCTTACTATAAATTTCTCATTATATGTTGTTACGGCTTTCAGCCACCCGTTTGCTGCTTTTTTATCACCACTTGACTGGGCGAGGGCGTAACCGCTTACTAACAGGTCAAGGTAATACGTGTTGTACTCATCATTCAGGACACGTTTTTTGACCTCGTCCATTTCCCTGGTGACACCCTGGGCAAGTACCTCTTTTTTAAAACGGGAATTGCCCTGGTAAATACTCCGGAGTACCTGGGACCCGATCATGTTTTTGTTTGCGATATCCCTTTGCCCCTTCTGGGTACCGTAGTATCTTCGATCTCCAGCCATTACTGCCAGTTTTAACTGATCTCTTTCATGATCTCCTTTTGGTGGTCTTTGGTAAACTCGCTTAATTCGTAAGACCGGATTCTTTGATTTGCAAATACGGGAACTGCAAATCCGTTTTTAACCAGAACAGCCAGCCTGTTAATGACTGTCTTATTACTTACCGACAATTCTCTGCTGACCTCAATCGGAGTAAACTCTCCCCGATAGTTTCTAATCAGAAATTGCAACAGTTCTTTTTCTTTCCCCTTCAAGAACGATAAACTTCCGGCAATGTCTTCCTCTTCGGAAGCAAGCTGTAAATCGCAGACCTTTCCGGAATAGAGTTTTACCATCCGCAGGAAATAATTAATCCAGATCTCAGGATGTGGCGGGTTTTCTCTTCCAGAATAATACAATGCAGGAAGCCCCATCTGGATAGCTTCGTAATATTCATCAATATCGTATGCAAAATACTCCTCCAGAGATCCAATTCCATTAAAACCGTAGCCGTTCAAGTCCATAATATAACCGGATAACAGTCTTGCAGTTCTTCCATTGCCATCTTCAAACGGATGAATTGTCACTAATTGGTAATGTACAACAGCTGCTACTATCAGAGGGTGGTCATCCGTTGTATTTACATATTCCACCAATTCATCCAGAAGCTCCGGTATGTCGCAATATTCCGGTGGAATATAATCAGGATTTCCCGTCTTGGAATCATACACGGCAAACAGCACCCCGGGAGGCATGGATCCCCTGAGTCCGATTTTCTCCTTGGAAGCACCCTTTTCCACCAATTTCTGCACATCCAAAATAAGCTTTTGGGAAAATTTTTCTTTCTTGCTTACTTTTTCCTCAAGATAATTCAAAGCGAGAAAATAATTCCGCACTTCCTGCTCCGGTTTCAGATAATGCTTCCTTTCATCGCGCTCGATTACTTCATCTACCTGTTTTTCCGACAGCGGATTGCCTTCAATTTTGTTTGAAGCGTAAGAACTTTTTTTCTTCGAATTTTTACGAAGCCTGTTCATAACTGGTTTGGACAACTTCACGGATGATACCTTGTATCTGTTGTGCTCGATCTCTGTGATATAACTTAAAATCTCATTTGTTAATGTCACCTTCATCATACAAAAAAAACCTTCCTTTCAAATAGTATTATACCCAGATCGAAGAATTTTTTCCATTAAAATTCCACTATTATTTCACTATTTTTCACTATTTTTACACTATTTTTCATTAACCACATGCGCAGACCCCGCCCCGGTTTCCTGCCACCAGAACACGGGTAGCTGGCGGAGCGCGAACCTCGC
>OFMQ01000245.1_pt1 | contig 43398 bp, 61 predicted proteins | sample 1541851 | NCBI WGS metagenome assembly OFMQ01 (sample SAMN04209227, study PRJEB22552) | human gut metagenome | biome: gut; material: feces | host: Homo sapiens | place: USA: Oklahoma | reverse complement strand
TGGGCGGCATTTCACAGTTGGTCACATCTGCATCTACCACGATTATCCCGATGGTCATTACCACCATCACAGACAACCTTCCTGCGCTTTTGCAGGCGGCGGTTGCACTTGTCGGCGCATTGGGACAGGGTATCATTGATAGCCTACCTGCAATTACGCAAGCAGCAATCGACATTCTTTTCTTCCTTGCAGATAGCCTGATTGCAAATCTTCCCACGCTCATTGCGGGGCTGTTGCAGGTGACAATGACGATTGTACAGACGCTGACCAGCCCGGAATTTTTGACGCAGCTTGTCGAAACGGCGATCCTGCTGATTATGACGCTGGCGAACGGACTGATTGACGCGATCCCGCAGCTTATCGCGGCAGTCCCTCTGATTATCGGCAACTTGCTTGCCGCAATCATTGTTGAGCTGCCCAACATCATCCAGATGGGCATTGACCTTCTGTTTGCTCTGATTGATGGAATTATCAAGTGCATCCCGGAGCTTGTGGCGGCTGTGCCTACTCTGATTATCGCGTTTATCAATGGCATCGTGAACAACCTTGACAAGATCATCCTTGCAGCGCCGCAGATCATTGTATCGCTGATTACCGGCATCATTGGAGCTATTCCTGAACTGATTGCAGCCGTCCCGCGCGTTATCGCCGCCATCGCTGACACAATCAGGAACTATGACTGGGGCGGTATCGGTAGAAACATCGTTCAGGGCCTGAAAGACGGCATTGCCGGAATGTGGGGCAATATCAAGAATTGGTTCAACGAAAAGGTGGATAGTCTTGTCGGCGGCGTGAAGCGCATTTTGGGCATCCACTCCCCTTCCAAGGTCTTTGCCGGAATCGGCGGCTTTATGGCCGAAGGTCTTGGTGAAGGCTTTAGCGATGAATTCGCGTCTGTGAAAAATGACATTGAAGGTAGCATGAACTTTGACGCTGGCACGATTTCCGCAAGCGCGAACATCGGAAGGAACTATGCAATTGGTTCCTCCGCGGCATCGAACGCAAGCGGCGATTACAGCAGGATCATTGCATTGCTTGAACAGTATCTGCCTATGCTTGCGAACATGAAGGTTGTCATGGATAACGGGCAGCTTGTGGGCGTTCTTGCACCGGATATTGACAAGCAGCTCGGCAACATCAACAGACTAAGGGATAGGGGGCAGTAATCATGCACGGCGTAACTTTTGGGGATTACCATTCCTTTGATGATCTGGCGCTTATCCTGAATTCCAAGGAAATCGGAGCGCCTGAACCGAAAACGGAAACCATTGATATTCCGGGCGGTGACGGTGAGCTTGATTTCACGGAGTTTTCCGGCACTGTCCGGTACAAAAACCGGAAGCTGACCTTTGATTTTTCCTATATTGGCGCACGTTCAACCTTCGCGGACAAGTTTTCCGAGGTGCAGAACGCAATCCACGGAAAGAAACTGAAGATCACGCTTGACGATGATCCGAACCATTACTATTTCGGACGCTGCACTGTGGACAAATGGAAGGCCGACAAGAACATTGGAAAGATTACGGTGGAAGCAAACTGTGAACCGTACAAGTACAAGCAGATTGTAACCACGGTAACACAGGCCATTTCCACCAGCGGAACGGTGTCTTTGTCAAACTCCAAAAAATCCGTTGTGCCGAAGATTTCCACCACAGCAGCAATCACGATAGCTTGGACGGGTGGAAGCGCAAGCCTTTCTGCGGGAAACAACCAGATTGTTGAAGATTTGGTTCTGCGGGAAGGGACAACCGAAGTCACAGTGACCGGCACGGCAACGGTGAAGTTTGAGTATCAGGAAGGTGAACTGTAATGTGGAAAGTGTACTGTGATAATTACCTGCTCTACAATGCAGAACTTGACGATTACAAGATTTACTCGCCATCGCTGACGCTGGAACTGAACAAGACCGGCAGCTTCACGTTCGTGATCTATCCGCAGCATCCGAACTATGGCAAGCTACAAAAACTGAAGTCGATCATCACGGTTTATCAGGGTAACACGCTATATTTCCGTGGGCGAATTCTGAACGACACGCTGGGATTCTACAACGAAAGGCAAGTTTCCTGCGAAGGGGAACTTGCCTTTTTGCTGGATTCCGTGCAAAGGCCGTTCAAGTTCCCCACAGCCGAAGGCGATCCGGCAACGCCGGAAGATTACTTCAAATTCCTGATCAACCGGCACAATGCGCAGGTCGGCGCGGATCATCAATTTGTGGTTGGCACAGTTTCAGTAGCTGATCCGAATAACTATATCTCGCGGTCTGATTCGGAGTATTCCACCACATGGCAGCTTTTGAAGGAAGGTCTTATCGGCACACATGGCGGTTATGTGTGGATCGACACGGATGACAACGGAAAACGCAGGATCAACTATCTTTCAGACTTCTCCACACTGGGGAACCAGCCTGTTGAATTTGGGAAAAACCTGTTGGACATCCTGACAGAACGCAAGGGCGAGGATGTCGCAACCGCAATTCTGCCGCTTGGCAAAGCGGACGAGGAAACCAATGAGCGCGTGACAATCTCCGGCATCGCGGATGAAGAAACGGACGATATTTGCAAGTCCGGTGATTTTGTGTATTCAAAAGCCGCCGAAGCGCTGTATGGGTACAGGATCACAAAAGTTGTGACGTGGGATGATGTCACACAGGCTTCAAACCTGCTGCGGAAAGCAAAAGAAAAGCTTTCAAATTCCGTTCTTCAGGAGCAGACAACGGAATTCAGCGCTGCTGACCTGTCTGCTGCCGGATATGACTTTAATTCTTTTCGGCTGGGAACTTACATTACCGCGCAAAGCAAGCCGCACAACGCGTCTCACGGCCTTACAGGGACATATCTTGTGAAAAAGCTTTCCATCAACCTTTTGAATCCTGCGGCAAACAAGCTTTCTGTCGGCGCAACGGTTTACACGTTCACCGAACAGAACAAACGGGATCAAGAAACCAAGTGGCAGGAAGTACAGGCCAACGTTGAAAAAAATCAAAGTCAGGCGATCCGCGAGTTGGAGCAGCGGACAAACTCCGCAATCCTGCAAAACTCTGAATCTATCTTGTCCAGAGTGTCCGAGGGGTATTACACCAAGGACGAGACGGACACGAAGGTTTCAGAACTTTCCACAGAGATTGAGCAGACCGCAAGCGGGGTCGAAATCCGGTTTGAAAATCTACAAACCGATCTTGACAAGGTCGAGGACGGCGCAAATGCGCAGTTTACGGAAATTAAAAGCTTCATCCGGCTGGAAGATGGAAATGTGATTATCGGCCTTGCCGACAACACATTCAAACAGATTCTGAGCGCAAACAAGAACGCATTTTTTGAAGGTGCGGTTGAAGTTGCCTATATCAGCAATAAGAAAATGTATATCACGGACGGAGAATTTACCAATTCACTTCAGCTTGGTAAATTTGCGTTCATTCCACGCGAAAACGGGAACACATCCTTCAAAAAGGTGGTGGATTAATGGCACTTTCTGGCAATTTTTCCGGGTCAACCGGAAATCAGTATATCTATCCAGAAATCTATTGGTCGGCAGTCCAGAGCGTTGACGGCAACTATAGCGATGTAACCGCCACGCTGTACTACAGCCGCAGTAACAGCGGTTACACTACGACCGGCACATGGTCTGGCGGGATCACAATCAATGGTAGTCGCACAAGTGGCAGTAGATACCTTTCGATTTCGTATCACTCCGAAACAATGGCGATTTCTGCCACAGTGCGCGTGTATCACGATGCAGACGGCAGCAAGGCTATCACCATTTCTGCGGACGGTGCGATTAGTGGCACTTCCCTTTCAGCCACGTCAATTTCGGCAGCAATTACACTGGACACCATTCCACGGGCAACCACGCCGGAGCTTTCTGTTTCTTCTGTTGACATGGGCAGCAAAGTTACAATCAATCTTCCGAGAGCGTCCAGCAGCTTCACACACAAAGTGTGGTATCGCCCTTCCGGCGGTGCATGGGTGGTCATCGCTGATAATGTGGCAACATCCTATGTTTGGACGGTTCCGGATCTTGCTACGTCGATCCCCAATGCGACAGGGCTGAAACTCGAAGTCGATGTTGAAACGTTTAGCGGCTCAACAAAGATTGGCGAAAAGTCCGTATACATGACAGCGACCGTCCCAACAAGCGTTGTTCCGGCGGTTTCGAGCGTTGCCGTGTCCGAAGCGACTTCCGGCCTTGCCGCGAAATTCGGCGCATTTGTGCAAAGCAAGTCCGCGCTGAAGGTCGGTGTCACCGCTTCCGGCGCGAAGGGAAGCACAATCACAAAGTATGAAACCATCATTCAGTCCGTGCTTTACAAGGACGCTTCCTTCACGTCCGGGATCATCACAGATAGCGGTACAATCTCCATTGCAACAACCGTTACAGATAGCAGAGGGCGCACGGCAAAGACCACGAAAAACGTTACCGTGTTGCCGTATTCGCCGCCCGCAATCAATTCTTTCAGCGCGTGGCGCATTACAAGTAACGGTGCGGCATCCGATGACGGGAACCGTGTTGCGGTTAAAATGAATTACGCGGTTGCATCCGTTGGCGGGAAGAATGACCGAACGTACAGGCTGAAATATAAGAAGTCCGGTGACGAGAGTTTCACACAATTTGCATCTGGAACCGCAAGCACGGCATACGATAATACGCAGAGCTTTACAAGTGCGCCTAATATTTCTGTCGATTATGCGTATGTCATCCGGCTTGAGATTGCGGACTATTTTCAGACCGTTGCGCATGAAGTACAGATCCCAACGGCGTTCACGATCATGGACTTCAGGAATACCGGGCGCGGGATGGCAATCGGGAAAGTGTCCGAAAAGGATGCGCTGGAAGTCGCTATGGATGCGGAATTTACCGGCGATGTGGAGTTTTCTGGTGTGGTCACTGTCAATAGTAAGACGCTGCTTGACTGGCTGCATCCGATCGGCAGCATCTACCAGTCCACGGACGGCACAGACCCCAGTGAACTTTTCGGCGGCACATGGGAGCAGATCAAAGACTTGTTCCTCCTCGCGGCTGGAGACACCTTCGCCGCAGGAAAGACCGGCGGTGAAGCGAGCCACACGCTGACAGCTGACGAAATCCCTGAGATCAAAATGAGCTATCAGTATACCGGTCAGAGCACTGTCATTGGTACGGACGCGATCCGGCTGTACGATGTCAACGGGCAACCGAATCAATACACTGGGCCGCAAAGCAGCAACTGCGGGGGCAAGGCGCATAACAACATGCCGCCGTATCTGGCGGTGTATGTCTGGAAACGGACGGCGTAAAAATTTAAGAAAGGCGGTGCAAAATGAAAGGGGTCACTTTTGGGACGTATCACAGCTATGATGATTTTAGCTTGATACTGACTTCAAAAGAGATTGCAGCCCCGAAAACAAAAACAGTGAAAATTGACGTGGAAGGTGCAGACGGTTCTATTGACCTGACGGAATTTTTCGGTGAGCCGAAATATGAGGATTGCACCCACAAATTTCAGTTTTCAACTATCGTGCCACAAAGCGAATTTCTTACACTGTTTTCAACCATCAAAAACGCGATACATGGTAAAAAACTGCGGATTGTCCTTGATGATGATCCGCTTTTTTACTATGTCGGCAGGTGCTTTGTATCTTCGTTCACCAGCGAAAAAAACATTGGGAAAATTGCCGTGGAGTGTGATTGTGAGCCGTGGAAGTACAAGGCAGCAAAAACGGTTATCACGCAAACCGTCAGCGGCGAAAGCACCCTTTCCCTGCCCAATCTCCGCAAGCGCGTTGTGCCGGAAGTGCTAATTGAAGCTGACAGCGCCCTGCATATCGTCTATAACACATACAACGTGTGGGATTTGGGCGGTGGAAGCTACACATTGCCGGAACTGGAACTGAAGGCCGGGGAAAACACTGTTTCCGTCACAGGTACAGGAAACATCACGTTTTCCTATCAGGAAGCAGCTTTGTAAGGGGGTGCTTCTGTGTATCGTGTATATTGTGACGGCCTGACGCTGTATAACAGCAGCTTGGAAAGCCTGAAAATCTTCAGCCCTTCCGTTGAATTGGAGCTGAACAAGACCGGCAGTTTCTTATTCACACTTTATCCCGATCATCCACAGTACAACGCTATAAAAAAGCTGCGGTCGATCATCACGGTCTACCAAGACGATTATCTGATCTTCCGGGGGCGTGTTCTGGATGATGAAATCGGCTTCCACAACGAAAAGCGCGTTGTCTGCGAAGGTGAGCTTGCTTTCCTTCTGGACAGCGTACAACGGCCATACGACTATTCCGGGACGGTTGCCGGGTTTCTTAACCTACTGATTGATAACCATAATGCACAGGTGGAAGAAGCCAAATGGTTCACTGTCGGAAATGTCACGGTCACTGACCCGAATGATTATATTGTCCGGTCAAACATCGACTATGTTGATACACGGACAGAGCTGCAAAAGAAGCTTATTGACCTATTGGGCGGCTATATTGTCATCCGGCATGAAGGCTATATCAACTACATTGATTATCTGCAAGACTTCACGCTACTTTCTCCGCAGAAGATCACATTTGGGAAGAACCTGCTTAACCTGAAGCGGATCAGAAAGGGCGCGGACATTGCAACGGCTTTGATCCCGCTGGGCGCGAAGCTGAAGGACGATGAAGGCAAGGACACAGACAACCGCCTGACCATCGCTTCCGTCAATGACGGCCATGATTACATCATTGACGAAGAAGCCGCTGACAAGTACGGCCTTATTTTCGCAATGCATACATGGGATGACGTAACGGAAGCGGCAAACCTGCTGACCAAGGCCAATGCACATTTGGACGGCCTTGTCAATCAGCCGGAAACCATTGAACTGACAGCTGCTGACCTTGCAACCGTGAACGCTTCCTTTGGCAGCTTCCACCTTGGAACATATGTCAAGGTAACAAGCAATCCACACGGCATTGACCAGAACTTTCTTGTTTCAAAGCTTTCAATTAAGCTGTTGGAACCGGGAGCGAACAAACTGACGCTTGGCGGGGTGTTCTTGGGCATTTCCGGGGCGCTGGCTGGCGTTTCCGGCGCACAGGGTGAAATTATACTGCAAATAGAAAATGCGTCCAAAACGGCTTCTACGGCCATTTACAACGTGGAGCAGAATTTGCTTGCATCCTTGCAGGTGTCAGAGGAAAACATCAAATCCGTTGTAGCTGAAAACTACTACCTGAAGGATCAGACGGACGCGCTTGTTTCCTCTGTCAGTACGGAGATCGAGCAGACGAAGGAAAGCGTGGAAATCCAGTTCAATCAATTCAGCGCTGACATTGATGCTGTGGCAGCGGGTGCGGATGCAGAGTTTGAAGAAATCCGCAAATACATCCGATTTGTGGACGGCTCCATTCTGCTGGGACAGGTCGGGAATGAACTGGAATTGAAAATCAGCAATGACCGCATATCTTTCCTTCAGGACGCTGTTGAAGTGGCTTATTTCTCCGACAATAAGCTGTATGTGACAGACGGCCACTTTCTCCATTCCCTTCAACTTGGAGACTTTGCCTTTATGCCAAGAGCTAACGGCAATTTGAGCTTTAAGAAGGTTGGTGGTTGATATGGCGAAAACTGGAACGATTACAAAGGCAATTCGGACAGGCTATCAAATGAAAATCGTTTGGACAGTTGGCAGTCAGTCCGTGGCAAACAACACATCCAGCGTCACGGTTAAGGTGCAGCTTGTTTCCACCGGCGCAAGCTACACCATCAACAGCAGCGCAAGCAAAAGCGGCAGTCTGACTATCAACGGGACGAAATACACGTTTTCTTTCTCTGCGGCTCTTTCCGGCAATCAGACGAAAACGCTATTCACAAAAACTGTCACCATAGCACATAATGCAGACGGAAGCAAGACCTGTGCTTTTGCGTCTACCATCGGGATCAAGGTCACGCTGGGCGGCACATACTATGGCGATGTTACGGCAACCGGCAGCGGCACATTTGACACGATCCCACGGGCAACCACGCCCACACTGTCAGCAAGCAGTGTCAACATGGGATCGAGTGTCACAATCAATATGCCGAGGGCGGCAAGTGCCTTCACGCACACGCTGACATATAAGTTTGGCAACGCAACCGGCACGATTGGCAGCGGCCTTGGTACAAGCAAGGCTTGGGATGTTCCGCTTTCCCTTGCAAGTCAGATTCCGTCCGGCACATCCGGCACTTGCACCGTTACCTGTAAGACCTATAACGGCAGTACGCTGATAGGCACAAAGACGGTTTCATTCAAGGCCAGCGTCCCGGCTGCTGTTGTACCTACCATTTCAGCCGTTTCCATGACGGAAACGGTTTCCGGTCTTGCCGCGAATTTTGGCGCATTTGTGCAGGGAAAATCGAAGGTCAAGATCGGCATTGTGGCGGCTGGGGCTTACGGCTCCACCGTCAAGGCGTACAAGACCACCGTGGACGGAAAGACTTATTCCGGGGCAGCTCCCATCACCGGCACACTGTCCAGCGGCACAAAGGCCGTGACAGTCACCGTCACAGACAGCAGAGGACGCACAGCCAAGACAACCAAAACGCTGACGGTCATTGCCTACGCCGCGCCGGTCATCAGGGGCATATCTGCTGTGCGTTGCTTGGCAGACGGTACGGAAAACTATGACGGTACTCACGGCAAAATCGGCTTCGGCTTCAATATCTCCCCTGTCTCAAATCAAAACACAAGCAAATATGTTCTGGAATACAAGGCAAGGGCATCAAGCACATGGATAAAGCTGAAGGAAGGCACGGGGTACACCCTATCAACAACGCTGATAACCGCCGCCGACTTGAATGTTGATTCTGCCTATGATGTCAGACTGTCGGTGACAGATTATTTCACCACGATCAGAAAAACCGTGGAGATACCAACGGCCTTCACGCTGCTGGACTTCAATTCTTCCGGGCGCGGCCTTGCCTTTGGTAAGGTGTCAGAGCTTACGGAAGGCATTGAATTTGGCCTTCCGGTCATCTTCCGCAACGGGTATTCAATAACAGAAAATCCCGGATGGATAACGGCAAATCTCACAAGCGACTTTGAAACATACGCCGCAAACGCCGGAAACACATTGCGATATAGGAAGGTCGGCGGCGTTGTCTATTTGAAGGGCGTTGTCACGCCGAAGGCAACCTTGACGGGCGGCACGGACAATGTGACCATCACAACACTGCCGGAGGGGTACAGGCCGGAAATACAGGGCAATTTCATTTGTCAGGGCAGCGGAACGGCAATCTGGCTTTGCACCGTTACTGCTGCGGGGCTTGTGCGTTTTGCCCGGTATAGAAACGGCTCTGCATGGGCTGACGCTCCAAACAACACATGGCTACCAATCGACATTTCATTCATCGTCTAACGCAAAGGGGAAGGCCGAAGCCTTCCCCTTCTTTTTTTTATTCCTTAATTTTGAGTATGTAACTTCTACCCGATTTTGTTCGTTCTATCTTGCCCGTTCTGGCCGATTCTCGCAGGAAAGCGGAAACTTCATCTTTTATCAACGGATCAAATGTTTTCAGGAACTCGCTTTGAATAATACCGTTACATTCACGCAATTTAGCCATTACGTCATATTCAAGAGTTGAAAGTAAATTTTCATGCTTAATAAGAGATAGGGCATCAGCTTTCAATCTTCTATAGTCCTTTACTTCTTCATTGTAACTCACTGATTCTAAAAAGTTTTCGCAAAACCACTTGTAATGGCACTCACCTGCTTCTTTGCATTCCTCGCCAACACTGGCTATTGTGGCAAAATAATCTCTGTATGCATCAAGTTTGTCTTGTGTCAGGACAGCATTTCTCACCGCTTTCCACTTATCAGCTATTTTCCTGCCCTTCTCGCCTGTAAAATCTTGATAATAGACAAGCCAACCAAATGGGAGTTCACCATCTGGTGTTAAGTGCCGCAAATCTTCTCCCAAAGTATTGTGGAAGTTATCTTTTGGCTTTGAAATAAGGCCGTTATCTGAAAGAATTTTTTCGATTGCGCCAAAATCTTCTGCTTGTTTCAGTTCATTCAAAACAGTTTCTTTACGCTTCCTCTTGAAAACACCAAATAATCCCATGACAGCACCACCTTAAACACGCTTCATTCTTTTCCCGTGATACTTCGGAATTACATCACGGTAAAAAACATCAACTGCAACCCGCGCTTCCTCAAAGTTTGGGAAAAGGTATGCGTCATCGCCAAGGATGATTTTCCAGCCCTTATTTTCCACAAGCTCAATTTTGAATCCCTTGTAGGTGGTTTCCTTGACTTCAACAATCATGCGGTGTTTCCCCCTTTATAGTATTGTCACTTGAAATCTGGCAATATTCTACAACGCGCCAGCGCAGAAAACAAGCCCCCAAAATAAAAAGGGAAAGGCAAATTGCCCTTCCCCTGATTTTAGTTATTCAGCTTTTCATTCATCTGTTCTTGTGTTATAATCCCCAAACAGTACAGCTCAAGCAGCGATTCAACATACACCGCTTTTCTTTCCTTGTATTCCTCCGCAGTTATCATATTGGCAACCAACAGCGTTTCAAGCAATCCTAATGTATTCATTCCGTTCTTCCTTTCCGTTGATATATAAGGCTTTTTCCGGTTTGGTTTAACTATATCCATCATCAATGCGCGGTTGAATATGCGCATTGATGATGGAAATGGTAGGTACAAAAATCACACCCTTAATTTAACATCAAGCACGATCTCAGGCGAAGTCCAGTTTCCCCCGGTGTTTAGCGGTGACTTGAAGCGGGTGCGCTTCTGTTCCTTGTCGTAGTAACGCACTTGTTTACTGCGTATTCTCTGCGGTGCGTCTCTGTGGTATTCAATGCGTTCGATACAGGCTTTCAGGAGCCTGTTTTTTGTTGCCGCGTCTACGTCTGGATTGCGCAGAGCGTTGAGCGCTTCTGTAAACAGTTTTATCTTTTCTTCATAATCGACAGGTTCAGGCATGGATTCGTAAGCCTTGCAAAGCGCCTGTCTGACTTCTTCCTTCTCCTTCAACAGCTTTTCGTTTAGCTTCTGGAAGATGTGCGGCGGCATCCGCTTTGCCGGATCAGGATCGGCTTGCGCTTCCCATTGAGCCAGTTCCTTTGCTTCAAGCTCTTTTTGCTTGGCTTCCAGATTGTTGATAAGCCGCATGTGCAGCTTGACGGAATCGCCCTCATTGTTTTTTAGGCGCACTTCAAAATCCTTAATGCAATCGCTCAAAATCACCTTTACGCGATCCTCTATTTCCGTATAAAGACAGGAGCCTGTTCTACAATGGGTTTGTCCATCGCACAGTAGGCGCGGGGCTGCATCTCGGTTTTTATATATCCGCAGCGACATTGCGCGGCCACACTTGCACCAAATCAGGCCAGCAAACGGATTTCTGATTTTCGTGTTCGGCTTTTGCCGGGTGTTTTTCCCTTTCTTCGCTTGTGCAGCGTTGAAAAGTTCTTCGGGGACAATGGCTTCATGCTTCCCATCGTAGATCAGATATTCGCCCACTTTTGCAACCGGCCTTGTTTTCTTGAACTCCCCTTCTTCAACTATGGTCAGAGTTTTCCGGTGGTTCCATTTCACTTTCCCGATATAGTGAATGTTTTCCAACATTTTTGTCATTGCTGCCGCAGACCAATGTTCACCTCTCGGCGGCTTAATGCCCATTTCATCAAATTTCTTGCAGATGGTTGTGCATCCCATGTCTTTATTGACATACAAATCAAACATCATGCGCACAACGTCTGCTTCTTCTTTATTCGGAATGAGGATAGGACACTTTCGCTTCCCTTCTGTGACAAAGGTTTTGTCATAGCCGTATGGCGCAGTATTCCCGACAAAATTTCCTTGGCTGACGGACAGCAGACGGCCACGGTTCAAAATCTTCTTCGTATATTCGAGGTAGTCGTTTCCGCGCTTCAGTTCGCGCTCAAAAGCGTCCCAGTCATATTCATCCCGTAGGTCATAAATGCGCTGTGGCGTGATTACAAGGGTGTTGGTGTGCTTCAGCAGCTTCATCAGGCGGCCTATATCCTCCAAGTCACCACGGGTCAACCGCTGCGGCTCTACCACGGCAACGGCCTTGTATCGCGGCGATTCGATCAGGCGCAGAACGCGGTTGATCTCCGGGCGTTCGGCTATGGTTTCCCCCGACACAACTTCCCTGTATTTGTTTTCTTCCGGCACGACAGCGCCGAGATGCTGCTCTGCCCATTCGTCCAGCATGGCTTCATGTTTCGACAGGACTTCTTCAACAGTCAGCAGCGGATCATCTGATCGGGACTTTCTCAAATAGTCAATGACTTCTTCGGGCTTGAAATCTATCTTCGGTTGATAATACAAAAAATCAACTTCTTTCTTAGGTTATGGTTTGATTATATTAAGTTGTCTTTCTCATTATCCTTCTTTCTTTTGGCCTTTGCGGCAAAGTGCAACAGCGCGAGGACAACGGACACAAGAAAAATGCACAGCACACCACCCATGACGGAAAGGCCATTCTCAGTAAAAATGCCGTGCTCCCTATCGCTGATGTCCAGCGCGATATATCCGCACAGGGCAACGGAAAGGAATATGCACAGGCCAGCCAGCCCATAAATAACGGGCTTTCGCTCCCTGATTCCGGCTTCAAGCATCCCGCACTTTTCGTTCAGATGCTTTATTTGCTGTTCGGCGCTGTTTAGCTTGGCCTGAAGGTCTGCGTTCTCCCCCGCTTCCCGCTCACACTGCGGCTCTGTGTAAAACAGTCCATCCATAGAAAGATTGAGATATTTGCACAGGGCGGCGATATAAAACACGCTGGGGCTTGCCAGTGCCCCGGACAGAAGCTTTGCAACGGTAGACCGGGGAACGCCTGTGTGCTCCACAATCTCACGGTGCGTCCTATGCTGCGCTATTGCAGCTGCTTTGATGTTCTTGTACAGATTGTCGCATTGTGGCTGAATTTGTTGAATAATAGTCTGCTTTTCCATAAAAATCTCCCGTTATCCTTTCCTTACATCGTTTAATTCGTCTGTAACATAGATTATCCCGGTTTGAGTGTTTACTTTTTATGAAAAATCGCTCTATTATGTAACCATAGCAGGTGAGGGGCTGCAACTCACAAGCTGCTACACGCCCGGTCATTCGGTGGCACGGTGGCCGGGCAACCTTTTCCAAAAATGGCATTTGTTTCTGGTTTCAAATTTTGTTGCAATTTCGTAAAATTAACCCGAAGAACATTAGTTCCCCTCTAATGAAAGGATGTCTAAAATGGATAAGTCAACATACATACGCGAAATTGTCAAACTATTAGAAAGATGCAATGATGTCGAACTATTAGACCTTATTTATCAAATCACGCTCAAAGCATCCACAGGCATTTAATCCAGCAAAGCATTTAGGCTTTTTCGCTTTTCGGAATCCATCTTACTGATTTTAAGTACAATAGATAGAAACTCTTCATCACTGCGTAATTTTAGAACGATGTCAGAAATGGCATCGTTATTTTTTTGTTCTTGTGGCCTGTCCATCGGTATAGCATAGCCAGCAAGCCACATTTCTGCCACATCAAGAACCCTTCCCATCTTATATAGGGCTTCTTGTTTTGGCTCATACCGTCCAGACAGGTAACAGCTTATTGACGGCTTATTTATACCTGACCGTTCTGACAATTCGGAGGCCTTCATTCCTCTAATATTAAGAGCTTCTTTCAGCCTTTCGGACGGACTGGAAATTCTTTCGTATTGACTTTTCACATCATCACCCCTTTCACAACCTGATAATAGCACCACAATTAAGAAAAGGCAACTATTTTTTTGCCATTAGGAAATTAAATTAAGATTTCTTAAAAATTCCTCTTGACTTTTGATATTATTGCAGTATAATAATACCAGAAGTTAAGAAAACTTAATTACAGCCGACAGGCAGGAGGAAATAAAAATGAAGAACGCAAAAGCACTTAATCTGAAGAACATGAAAGAAACCATCGTAAACTACTCTGGAGATCAAAAAGAGTTTGATAAAATCTGGGACGCTTTCTACCAGATGGCTTGCATCGGCTTCATCAGTCAGGACACTTGGAAAAAGTTCTCTGACCAGTGCGCTGGCTGGTATGTTGACGAGGAAAACGCTTGCGTCCTTGATGAGCGACACTGCCCCGAAGGTGTTGATTCCATCGTATGGAAGTACACGCCAGACGCAGAATACAAGGCATGAACAGCAAAGCCGAGCGGGGGCGGCAAGTCCCCCGCATAGATTGGAAGGAGAAATTGAAATGAAAAACTATCAGGTGTTTTATTGGATCAAGAAGAACAGCCACGAATACCTTGAGCACATGTTTGTCAGCGCGAACAACGCGAAGGATGCCTGCCGAATCTGCAAAGAGCAGGTCAAGGAGCAGACCGGGCGCAATGCCTTCCGTCCAACAACGAAAGCCCCGGACGTGAGCGCCTACGCGAACCTTCCGCACTTTGTGGTTGACTGACAATTCAAATAAGCCGGTGGGCGGCGGCTAAACCGCCCGGAAAGGAGAATGACATGAAACTGGTACACGACAATGATTGGAAGGCTATCCACTTCCAGAATCGAACTATCCTGAGAAGCGACCGAAACCTTTACCCGGAATCGACTTGGTGGGCGTTGGTGTCCACTGTGGAAGTAAAGCCGATGGACGAACCGGGTCACTACAAAGTTTTTAGGCCGAATTTGGCGAAAGCCTTGAAGCCTTGCCCGTTTTGCGGATGCACCGACATCGTGTACGAGAGATACAGCCATCCGTCCGGCTGGCGCTGGCGCGTGTGGTGCGTTGATTGCATGGCGGGCATTGATCCCGGCTATGCCCAAGATCAGTCAACGGTGCAAAGAATGTGGAACAGCAGAGCATAAGCCGAAACGGTCTGAAAAGGCCGTCCACCGGAACCGCCCCACCGGTGCTGATGATGGCAGGGCAGCAGCGACAACATGAGCGCCCCCGTTTTATGGGTCTGGGTATTCGGTATCAATCCCCATGTAAAAGTTACGACCACCCGGAAATTGCTTGTTAGGAACTTGGCTGTTCTTCCTGTCAGGGTTAATACATAAGAAAGGAATGATGTAAATGAGCTATGCAAAGCTGCGCGGTAAAATCCGCGAGGTGTACGGGACGCAGGAAGCCTTCGCTGAAGCAATCGGAATGAACACTGTTTCTCTTAGCCAACGCTTGAACGGGAAACTTGAATGGAAAATTTCTGAGATTGCAAAGGCGTGTGAAGTCCTTGGAATCCCCCTTTCGGAAAATGCAGAATATTTTTTTACGAAAAAAGTTAAGATTTCTTAATTGGAGGGCAAGCCGATGTCAAGGAAAATCACCCCGGAAGAACTGGTTGACGCTGAGATCGAGCGCCTGAAGAAAACGGATGCTGTGAAGCTGGCAGAGAAGGAGCAGCGGCTTTTGTACCGCAAGCGGAAGTACCTTGCACAGCTCAAGTGGCTGGAAAAGCGCGGCAAGGCGCTTATGGCCGATGGCTGGACGCTGGACACGCTGGAACTGCTGTTCAGGGATATCCCGGAGGAATAACCAGCATTCGGACAACCAATGACCGAATAGGTTAAATCATAACAGAAAGGGAGTGTTTTTGTGAAAAGTCAAAGTCAGGATGTCTATGGTGAACCGAGGGTTTTCAAGTTTCCGGGAATGTCGGTCAGAGTGTATCAGCCCATCCTGACTGACGAGGAAAGAGCAAGGCGCATGAAGCGCATCGAAGCTGCCGCTGCGGCGGTGCTGATTGAACAAGAACAACGAAGGAGAAAAAGAGCCAATGAAGAGAGCAAAAACGAGAGACCAGCGCAATCGGGCTTTTAAGGACGCTTGCCTGACTGCCGTGGTTGTGCTTCTGTGGGCAACTGTGGCCGTGATGATGTTCCGGGCATGGGTTGAACATCCGGCAGAGCAGCCGATCAGCGGGCGCGACTACATCCAGACAGTAGGCGGTGATCCTGATGTGCTGTCCTGACAATTACAGTCAATGGGAAGATCACGAACGGCGGCAAGAAGCGTGGCTTGCTAAGTGTCCGGTTTGCTGCTACTGCGGGGAACCTATCCAAGACGATTTCTGCTATGAGATCAACGGCGATTACTACTGCGAAGATTGCCTTGATATGCACTTCAGAAAGGCGGTGGATGACATTGTCTGTTGAGCTAAGGCACACAAAAAGTGATCTCCGGCAGATGCAGAGTATTCCGCTTGATTACAAGATTCTTATGACGAAAGAACGAATCAGAGCTTGGTATCAGGCTTGGACAAAATATGTCCTCTGCGACAAAGAAACCGGACGGATGCGTTCCGTAACCATAGACGCAAGAGACTTATACGCTGACTGGCGGGAACGTATCGGGTTAAAGGATACAGAGTACATATACGAGGAATATCCGGGGCAGGTATATGTTAGTTTTTCTGGCGGCAAGGACAGCACGGTTCTAAAGCACATCGTTGATTCCATGTACTCCGATGTTCCGGCAGTGTTCGTCAATACCGGGCTTGAATATCCAGAAATTCAGCAGTTTGTCAGAGAGGTCAAAGCCGGAAAATATGACTGCTTCAATCCAGATGTTGACATTCTCCGGCCTGAAATGCGTTTCGATGAAGTCATCAAGAAGTACGGGTATCCTGTCGCTTCCAAGCGTGTCGCAGGGTACGTTGAGACTGCAAGGCGAAACCCAGACAGCAAAAGGGCGAAATGGATCAGGGGCGAAGAAAAGACAAAGTTTGTTACTGGTGGCAAATGGGCATTTTTGATAGACGCGCCTTTCCCTGTGTCTGCTAAATGCTGCGCCGTTATGAAACACAAACCTATCAACCAATATACAAAGCAAACCGGCAGAAAAGCGATTATCGGCACAATGGCAGCAGAAAGCCCAAACCGGGAACAAGCATGGCTTTCCAACGGTTGCAATGCCTTTGAAGCCAAAACACCAACATCACAGCCACTTTCCTTCTGGACTGAACAGGACATTCTTCATTACATCAAGAAATTCAATGTTCCATATTGCCCGGTATACGGCGAAATCAAGGTTGATGACAATCCCGAATTTGAAGGGCAGATGAATTGGATTGATTATCTTGGATGCTACGATCCGCAAGACGCGCTTACAACCACCGGCTGCAACCGTACAGGCTGTATGTTCTGTATGTTTGGCTGCCACTTGGAAAAAGAACCTAACCGCTTCCAGCGGATGAAGGTCACACATCCGAAGCAGTACGCCTATTGCATGGACAAGCTCGGCCTGAAAGAAGTCCTTGAATACATCGGCGTTCCCTACGAATGAAAGTGCCACGGTCAGCCCCAAATCTGCTAAATCTCAAAATCTTTGGAGGTTTAGCAATGAAAGAGTACAAAAGCTTTTACAAGGAAGTCACCGGCAACGAAGGCGGCAAATGCCACTACAACAAGCGCCTTGATACCTACGGCTGCGGATGTGCCCACGATTGTTCTTACTGCTATGCAAAGTCCCTGTTGAGCTTCCGGGGCTTGTGGGACGCTGTGGAACCGTCTGTTGCAAGTCTGGCGAGGATCGAGCGCAAGATTGCAAAGCTGGAACCGGGAACCATCGTCCGGCTTGGCGGGATGACAGACTGCTTCCAGCCGATGGAGCGCCGGGAGAGGATCACCAAAGGCACAATCGAGCTGCTGAACAAGTACGGCATCGGCTATCTGATTGTCACGAAGTCTGACTTGGTGTGTGAATACATGAGCATTCTTGACAAGCGGCTTGCACACATTCAGATCAGCACGACATGGATTCCAGCAGAAAAGGCCGTCAGCACGGAACGCCGGATCAAGGCCATTGAAACGCTGTACGTTGCCGGGTTTGATGTAGCTGTCAGGCTCTCCCCTTTCCTGCCGCAGTTCGTGGACTTTGACCGGCTGAACAGCATCAAGTGCAACAAGATCATCGTGGAGTTCCTGCGGGTAAACCACTGGATCAAGAAATGGTTGCCACTGGATTACTCGGATTACACGGTGAAGCAATCCGGCTACCAGCACTTGCCGTTGGAAAAGAAAATTGAATACCTTGCAAAAGTAACCGGCTTTGACGAAGTGTCCGTCTGCGAAGATGTGACGGAACATTTTGAATACTGGAAGGAAGCGGTAAATCACAACAAGGAAGATTGCTGCAATCTCAGAAGGAGTGAAAGCCTTGATTGAAATGAAAATCCTGTCAAGCCACGATGAATGGCTGAACGCAAGAAAAAACTACATCGGCGGATCTGACGCGGCGGCGGTGCTTGGCTTGAATCCGTACAAGTCCAATCTTGAACTGTGGCAGGAAAAGACCGGCATTATTACACCGGAAGATATAAGCGAAAAGCCGTATGTGAAGTATGGTCACGCTGCTGAAAGCTATCTGCGGGAACTGTTTGCGCTGGACTTTTCCGAATACGAAGTGGGCTATGCGGAAAACAACTTGTGGCTGAATGACAAATATCCTTTTGCCCATGCATCCCTTGATGGATGGCTTACGGATCAGGACGGCAGAAAGGGCGTTCTTGAAATCAAGACCACAAACATCCTCCAGAGTATGCAGAAGGAAAAGTGGGATCACAGAATCCCGGATAACTACTACATACAGGTACTCCATTATCTGATGGTCACAGAATTTGATTTCGCCGTCCTGAAAGCCCAACTGAAATATGAATTTCCGGGCGGTGACATCATGCTTCAGACGAAGCACTACAAGATTGAACGCTCAGAGGTTCAAGAAGATATTGCATACCTGATGCAGAAAGAAGCTGACTTCTGGAAAAACGTTCAGGCCAAAAAGAAACCGGCGCTTCTGCTGCCGGAAATTTAAGAAAAGGAGAAACACATGGAATTAAAGATCAACGAAGTGGCGCTTCCTGCGCCGATAACCTTCAACTATGAAGAACTGAAGTCAGAGCTGCTTCACAAGGTGTCTGTCTATGAAACTATGGCTTACACGGAAGATCAGGTGAAGGAAGCCAAGGCAGACCGTGCGGCGCTGAACCGGTTAAAGAAAGCCCTGAATGATGAACGCATTCGGCAGGAAAAAGAGTATATGCAGCCGTTCAATACCTTCAAGGCACAGATTGCCGAACTTGTCAAGATTATTGATAATTCGGTGTCTGTCGTGGACAAGCAGGTCAAGGAGTTTGACGAAAAGAAGAAGGCAGAAAAGCTGGATGCGATTCTTGAATACTTCGGCATTGCTCTTGCCGCAAAGCTTCCGTCTGTCCCGCTGAATCATCGGCTTGTGGTTGATGACAAGTGGATGAACGCCTCTGTTTCCATGAAGTCCATTCAGGAATCCATTGACGCAAAGCTGGATCAGGTTGCGAAAGACCTTGCTGTTATCGCTGCTCTGCCGTCCTATGCGTTTGAAGCGCGGGAGTGCTACGTTGATACCCTTGACCTTGCAAGAGCCGTCAGCGAAGCCCACAGGCTCCAAGAACAGGCTGAAAAGAAGGCAGCGTGGGAAGCAGAGCAGCAGAAGCGGAAGGAAGAAGCGGCAGCAATCAAGCCTTCGCAGGTCATGACCAATATCAATGATCCGGATGACATTGAAAACCTTCCTTCCCGTAAGTGGATCGGGTTTCAGGCGCTTCTTTCCGCTGACGAAGCAAAGGCGCTGGGCGCTTGGCTCAGAAACAACGGCATCAGATATAAGGCTATATAAGAAAGGATGAACGACAATGGCAGTCAATAATTCACTTCAGAAGTCACAGAAAAGGCTTGGCATCGGTTCCTATCTCACAGGCGATGCGGTCAAGCAGCGTATCAATCAGGTCATCGGCGGCAAGGACGGCCAGCGGTTCATTTCTGCTGTCGTGTCTGCGGTGCAGACAAATCCGGCACTTCAGGAATGTACAAACCAGAGCATCCTTTCCGCTGCTCTGCTGGGCGAAAGCCTGAAGCTGTCCCCTTCTCCCCAGCTTGGACAATATTACATGGTTCCCTTCAATGACAAGGAACGCGGCAAGGTGGCACAGTTCCAGCTTGGCTATAAGGGATATATCCAGCTTGCTATCCGTTCCGGACAGTACAAGAAGCTGAATGTCCTTGCAATCAAGGCCGGTGAGCTTGTCAAGTTCGATCCGCTGAATGAGGAAATCGAAGTCAAGTTGATCGAGGACGAAGAACAGCGTGAAGCGGCTGAAACCATCGGCTATTATGCCATGTTCGAGTATACCAACGGTTTTCGCAAGGCCATCTATTGGAGCAAGAAGAAGATGCTTGCCCATGCTGATAAGTACAGTCAGGCGTTTTCGGCCAACGGCGGCACGGTTAAGACAAGATACGGTGAAAAAACAAAGGTTTCATATTCTGACTATGTGGCCGGTAACTTTGACCCGAAAGACGCATGGATGTATTCATCGTTCTGGTACAAAGACTTTGACGGCATGGCATACAAAACGATGCTACGACAGCTTATCAGCAAGTGGGGCATCATGTCCATTGATATGCAGAGTGCCATTGATGCTGATATGGCCGTCATCAACGAGGACGGCACGAAGGACTATGTTGACAATGATCCTGATGTCATCGTCATGGATCAGCCTTCCGAGCCAACCAGCGAACAGAACGACATTCAGGCGGCTTTGTTCGGGGGTGAAGGTCAGTGAACAAAGTAATTCTGATTGGCCGCTTGGTGGCTGATCCTGACATCCGGCGCACGCAGTCCGGCAAGTGCGTTGCTTCCTATCGCTTGGCGGTGGACAGGCCTTTCAAGTCTGACGGACAGCCGGAAGCGGATTTCATCAACTGCGTTGCGTGGGGCAAAAGCGGCGAGTTCTGCCAAAGATACCTTCACAAAGGCATGAAGATTGCCCTTGAAGGCCGTATTCAGACCAGAACCTATGATGACAAGGACGGCAAAAAAGTCTATGTGACAGAAGTCATTGTGGAACACCACGAATTCTGTGAAAGCAAGCGGTCATCCGATTCCGGCGGCTATGCGGAACCGGCGCAGAACTTCACAGAGATTGACGATGACGGAAGCGACCTTCCGTTCTGAAAGGATGTAAAACATGACAGTTGCAACATGGAAAACAAACCTGTTCGGGAGCGCAGACGCACAGAAGGTAGCTTCCGAAATTGCGGCGCTTGGCTCTGAAATCAGGCCGTCAGACATTGTTGAAATGGCACGGAATCCCGAAACCGAAAGTCATAAATGCTTTGAATGGGATGACAAGAAGGCCGCTGACAAGTACAGGCTTACACAGGCCAGAATCGTTGTCTGCAATCTTGTGTATGTATCGGACGATACGGAAGAACATCATGAGCCTATCCGGCTGTTTTATAAGCCGGATGCAGAAAGCGGCTATAAGTCCACTAAGATGATCCTGAAGAATCAGTCCGAATATGAAGCGCTGCTGAATCAGTGCGCTGCTGACTTGGAACGGCTGAAAGCAAAGTACCACACCCTGTCAGAATATGACTGGCTGTGGGAAATGGTAAAGTAAGTATTTCATTCCGTGTGGTTGGTATGGATATGGGATTGAATATCCTGTGATTACAAAGGACTGCGAACAACAACTCAGTGCAAAACAGTTCATATCAAAACAATATATCAAAATAGGGTTCAATCCTCTTTCCATGCCAACCACACGGCATAAGTTTCCTACATAACAATAAACTGCTGGGAAAAACAGGAAACGAAAGAACCGAACAAAACAACACAACCTTGCCGGTTTTGCAGGTGGCAATAGCTACCAATCTTTGAACAGTACATATCATCATAGGACATGGCATAACAGGACAAGACAGCACAACTATTGTCATCTGCAAAATCGGCAAGGCCACCTATCGGCGTATATCTGCATCAGCAGAATTGTTCATACATGGCAGTAACTATCAATACATCACAAGTTTGTACCGGTCATGACGCAACAGTTAAAAACAGGACAGAACAGGACAAAATCTTCTGGTGTAGACATATGCCGATAGGCGAACAACAAAAAAGGAGAATAAAACAATGAAAGAAACCGTTATCGAAATGAAGCCCATCAAAATCAAAAACGTGGTGATTTCTATTGTTGGCGATGGCGATCTTGTCCTGAACAAGATGAACGATGTTGTTTCCAAGGAGCTTGTGGACAAGCGGAAGGACAAGGCAAAGGATTTGAGCAAGCCGAACGAGTGGGAGAAGATCATCACCGCCCTCCACTGGAGGGACGGCAAGCCCGCCGACTTTTCCGAGGAAGGCATGATCCGTGCGCTGCGTGAAAATGCGCCTTGCATCACTGCGTTCGGCCTGAAGAAGTCTTTCGGTGATGCTGTCGTAAGAAACGAGATTGACAAGTACAAAACCAAGTTTGACGCAAGCGTGAACATCATTGCAAGCGGCGGTCTGGTTCCCATCACCTTTGCAGAGCATTTCATTGATGAAAAGCTCATGTCCCCCAAGAAGGGCGCACCCGTGCTTGTTCATTTGAACAGATTTTCCGGGTGGAAGGCAGAATTCACGCTGTCCTATACGGAGAACGCATATTCCATCGAGCAGATTGTAAACATCATCAATCTTGCCGGGTTTGGAATCGGCATCGGCTCTGGAAGGACAAGCGGCTACGGAAGATACCATGTTGAATCTATCAGATAAGGATGATGTCATTTGAGCGAGAAATTTAAAATCCCCTACCCACAAAGCAAAGCTGGGCAGAAACAATGGGCGAAAGCGTGACGCTGAATTTTGGCATATGATGGTTCGCTCCTGCATGAACAGTCAGGATGTTCGGCGTGTTCCGTTTAGGCGGCCTGTTGTCATCACGTTCCACTGGAACGACCGGCTTGATATTGATAACCACGCGGTCATTGGAAAAATGATCGTGGATGCGATGAAAGGCCGTGTCATTGAAGATGACAGCCGCCGTTGGGTAAAAGGCGTTTGCCACTACTTCCACGATGAAGATTACATAGGCGTGGAAATCCGCGAAATCTCATATTAAGAAAGGAAAATAGTTAATGGAAAAAATCAGAATCCGCTACCTGCGCGACATCAACAAAATTGAACGTTTCAACACGGGGGACTGGATCGACCTCCGCGCCGCCGAAGATGTCAGCATGACTGCCGGGGAATTCAAACTGATTCCGCTGGGCGTTGCTATGGAGCTGCCGGAAGGCTATGAAGCGCTGGTTGCGCCGAGAAGCAGCACCTTCAAGAATCTTGGGATTCTGCTTGCAAACAGCATCGGTGTCATTGACGAATCCTATTGCGGAGACAATGACGAATGGCACTTCCCTGCTTACGCCGTCAAGGACACATTCATTCACAAGAATGAGCGCATTTGTCAGTTCCGGATCATCAAGCATCAGCCCATGATCCACCTGATGGAAGTTGACTATCTCGGAAACGAAGATCGGTGTGGGATCGGCTCCACGGGAAGGATGTGACGGGCATGACCGGCGGTAAGTGCTGCGGAACATGCAGATACCACTATCACGAAACCATTGATGATGGATATGTGTGCATCAACCCAAAAAGCGATTATTGCGCGGACTGGACGGATGATGATATATCCTGCCCGGAGTACGAAGCAGAAAACCCCTATTGGGAGCGCATTTGCAGGCTCTCTGAGCGCCAGCGTGAGAATGGTATGAAAACATACGGGCAAGGGCTTGAAAACAATCCTGCGGCCATCCTGACGCGCCTGACATACCTTGAAGAAGAACTGATTGACGGTCTTATGTACATCGAATGGATCAAGGACAAAATCAAGGAGGGTGAACCGAATGACACAGTGTGAAAGAATCCTGCGGCACTTGGAGGACTACGGGAGCATCACGTCAGCCGAAGCAATCACGGAATACAGCATATACCGCCTTGCATCCCGGATCAGTGACTTGAAAAAGCAGGGTGTCCCTATCAAGAAAGAGACGGTCAGCGGAAAAAATCGTTACGGGGAGCGGACAAGCTACGCCCGCTATTCGCTCGGAGGTGTCGAGACGTGAAGAAGAGAAAATTTGTTGCGGTCGGCCATAAGGTGCAATTCGATCCGTTTGAGGGCATCATAGGTTTCGCCAGCGGCGATGTGCGCGCTATCGTTACCGGCACTGTTGTTGCCGTATATCCGGCGCACAGGTGGTTTTCCGTTGTGTATGGCGTACATAAGCTGCGGACTTCGTTCAAGTTTTGCGACATTGGGGACGGGGTGGAAGTCCTTGGCTGAAGTTAAGTGGATCAAGATCACAACGGATATGTTCGACAACCGCAAAATCAAGCACCTGCGGCGTTTGCCAGACGGAAACAACATCGTCCTGATTTGGGTGATGCTCCTGACGCTGGCGGGGCGCTGCAATTCCGGCGGCATGATCTTTTTGACCGAAAATATCCCGTACACACCGAAAATGCTTGCTGATGAACTGGATTTTGAAGAATCCACGGTGCAGCTTGCTTTAAATGCCCTTGAAAAGCTCGGCATGGTACAGTCCGACAGCGCCGGTTTCCTGGCTGTCACCGGCTGGACAGAGCATCAAAACATCGAAGGCATGGATAAAATCCGGGAAAGCAAGCGCCTTGCGCAAGCCAGATGGAGAGCCAAGCAAAAGGCACTTCAATCTACTGTAGATTCTACGAGATGTCTTGTAGACGATGCAGAAGAAGATATAGAAGAAGATATAGAAAGAGATAAAGAAGAATTACCTAAAGGTAATTCTAAGAAAGCGCCCAAGCACAAATACGGCGAATACAACAATGTTCTGCTGACGGATGACGAGTTGGACAAGCTCAAAGCCGAATATCCCGATTGGGAAGAACGCATCGAACGGCTGTCATCTTATGTTGCATCGACCGGAAAGAGCTACAAGAGCCATTACGCAACTATCCGGAATTGGGCGAGGAAAGACCAGACTGCACAGCCTGTTCGGCAGCAACAGAATCAGCAGAACCGTAAAGGCAGGAATGTGTTCCTTGACCTGATTGATGATGAAATGGGGTGATAGCATGACAAAAGATGAAACGTTGCGCGTGCTGGCTATCCTGAAGGCGGCATATCCAGCAAGCTATAACGGGATGACGAAGCGGGAAGCAAACGGCACTGTCGCGGTGTGGTGTATGCAATTCGCCGATGTCCCTGTTGACATCGTCTTGATGGCGGTGCAGAAGCTGATCAGCACAAGCAAGTACCCACCGGCAATCAGTGAGGTAAAAAGCAAAATCGGCAGCATCCACTACGAAGCGCACGAATGCCTTTGCTACGGCTTGGGCGGTAGCCTTACGGAAGAGATGCGGCAGAAGTACCAGCGGATTTATGATGCAACAAGGGATTTCAAAATTTCGAAGATGGCAGAACCGTCACTTTATAAGATGATCGAGGGTGGCAATGCGCTTCAGATTGGATCTGGTGAAAACTGATGAAAGACATCACGAAGGAGCCATATGCAGAGTGGCTGGAAGAATCGCTGCAGGTCATCGCGGGGCTTGATCCCGTATGCCTGTGCATCGCCGCAACATCGCCCGACGGCAACGTCTTTACGGGGTACTATGGGGCAGACGCAACGGACAAGGCCGTGTTTGCGCATCACATCCAAAGCGATGTAACAATGGACATCATCCGGGCTAACATCGGGACGATCAAGGAAATGCTGGAAGATAGCAGTGAGGAGGGCGAAAATGGCTAAACAGCATCTGTCCAGAGACGAGCGGCTGATCATGAAGGGCAAGCTGCTTGGAACACAGCAGAACATGGACATGATCGGCATGGTGCTGCTGGACAAGTTCGGGTGGCACGTCCGCGAGGAAACAGCGGACGGACACGACACAATGAGCCTTGAGTATTTGCAGAACTGCCTTAAAGAGCTTGCGGCAGCAATCAACAACGGCTATGTGCGCCGGAAGAATATCCGCGATACGTTGGCCGAGGAATACAAGGTGTCTTACACCGGGGGTGAAGATGATGGCTGAATACATAGACAGGGAAGCGTTGTTCGCCGAATTTGATCGACTGGGGTTAGGCGAACACAGCATTGTTGAAAAAGTATTTTCAATCGGAGTGCGTACAATCATTGCGGGAATGCCCGCCGCCGATGTGGCCCCGGTGGTGCATAGCCGGTGGGCGCATATTGGCGGGGACGAGTGGTGTTGCCCTGTGTGCGGCTTTGTCATTACTACTGAGGGCAGCTGGGACAAGCCTGCCAAAAAATACTGCGAGGACTGCGGGGCGAAAATGGACGGAGGTGACAGCGATGCGGCTGATTGACGCGGACGCTTTAGAATTCAATTTCCAGTACGGTCGTGACGATAACGGCATTCTACTTGTACCATTTAGAGACGCAAAAAAGGCAGTTGAAGCGGCAAAAACTGTGGACGCTGTGCCCGTGTCACATGGGAAATGGGTTCCTATGTACCGCAGCGGTGTGAAGGTCGAGCGGGGCTATGTATCAACCTGCTGCGACATGTGGGCTGAACGAAAATCGCCGTATTGTCCGCAGTGCGGCGCGAGAATGGACGGTGACAAGTTATGAACATGTTGCGGATGATTACAACAGATCAAGGCTTTCATACATGGATCGGGAACTTGATCGCAGAAGGGGTGGTGAAACCGATGGAAGCTGAGAAAGACAACGTGGCAAAGCGATACCTTCAGCAGATCAGGTATTATGATTCGCGCATTAACACCAAGATTGAAGAATTGCACCGTCTGAAAGCTATGGTCACGAAGATCACGCCAACGCTGAAGCAGGATGTTGTTTCTGGCGGTGGCAGTCAGGACAAGATTTCTGATGCTGTGGCGAAAATTGTTGACCTTGAAGCGGAGATTGACAGGGAGATTGATTCATATCTTGAAGCAATGAAAAAAGTATCAAAAACAATCGGAAAGATTTCCAATCCAGATCAGTTGCAAGTATTGCACAAGAGATATGTGCAAAACAAAACATGGGAGCAGATAGCTTGTGACATGAACATGACTTATAGGAATGTTTGTTACATACATGGAAAGGCACTTATGTCTGTTCATGAAATATTGAAAGGGAGCGCAAATGAAGGAATATTGGGAAATACACAATAAGCGCAGACCGTTTCCTGCATTATACAAAGCCGTGAAGATGTATGGCGAAAACGCGGTTGATTATTCAGCGCCAAAGTTCGAAAAAGAAAACCAGTGTCCTTGGTGTGGCGGTGATGTAAACAACAAAAGAAGACGTTTTTGCTGTAACGATTGCAGACACAGGTTTAACAACATGACCGTGTGGAATCGAGGACGCGATCCGTATTCGCTGCGGATTCTATACCGTGATAATTTTACTTGCCAAGATTGCGGAGAGTTCCACGCATATACAAACGAATACGGAATGATTATCCCGATTGATGACGGCCAGCTTGAAGTTCATCACATACTGCCGGTTTCACTTGGCGGCGGTGACGAACCGAAGAACCTTGTCACGCTCTGCAAATCATGCCACAAGCAACGGCACAATATGATTAAGGTTGCTCATAGGCCGGGAAGAAAAATCAAAGCTGTCGAAGATAATCTTGTGTTTAATACAATGAGTGAAGCTGCGAATTATTACGGAAGGGCTATTCGCGCGATAGAACAAGCCTTAGACAAACCTAATCGCACTTCGGCGGGACAACATTGGATTTCTGTTTGAACATTTCACAGTATTTCATTGTTTTTCATGGTTGAATCGTGATATTGTTATAATCAAATAAATCATAGCTTCCGAGGAAGCGGGACGTGGGTGCTATTTCTCCTACCACGTTCCGCTTCTTTGTTGTAGAAAGAAGGTGAGATTGTGGCCGATAAGAAGCTGACGGCAAAACAGCAGCGTTTTTGTGACGAATATCTGATTGACCTTAATGCAACACAGGCCGCAGTCAGAGCCGGGTATAGCGAAAAAGCGGCACGTCAGATAGCAACGGAAAACATGGCAAAACCGTCTATCAAAGAATATATCGAAAAACGGATGGCCGAAAAGGAAGCCGCACTTGTTGCGGATCAGGCCGAAGTGCTGAAATACCTCACATCCGTTATGCGTGGTCAGTCACAGTCAGAGGTTGTGGTTGTTGAAGGCGTTGGCGAAGGCTGTTCTGAAGCAAGAGCAATGCAGAAAGCGCCAGATGAAAAAGAACGTCTGAAAGCTGCTGAACTGCTGGGGAAAGCACACATGATGTTTACGGACAAGGTGCAGCAGGAGGTCGATATGGATTTGAACATTACGGTGGATTACGGTGACGCAGATGAATAGGGACAAACTTCTTGTGGAATACATTGCACTGGAATTTCCAGAATGTGATAAAACGGATGAATTGCTGAAAAGCGTTTCTGATTCACTTGGATTTAGTGTATATTGCCTTGCGATGGCGTTAGAAGATTTTAAGTCTGAAATAAGAAAGCTGTTCCCCTTCTGTCTGCTGTTTGGATGTGATGACGGATGAACATCAAAGTCCAAGCAAATCCATGTTTCAAGGAAGTTGACCGCAGCACAAAGCGCTATATCGTGATGAAAGGTTCTGCTGGCTCTGGGAAGAGCGTCGACACGGCGCAAAACTATATTCTGCGCCTTATGCGGGACAAAGGCAGGAACCTTGTCTGCATCCGCAAATCAGACATCACAAACCGTGACAGCACCTTTGCAGAGCTGACCGGCGCTATTTACCGTATGTTTGGAGATCAAGCGGAACGGTACTGGCAAATCAATATGTCCCCTTTGCAGCTCACCTGCAAGGCCAACGGGAACAAGATCATCTTCCGGGGTATGAATGATGACAAGCAGCGTGAAAAGCTGAAGTCCATCACATTCCAGCGCGGCAAGCTGACTGATGTATGGTGCGAGGAAGCAACGGAGCTGACACAGGCTGATGTTGAAATCATAGATGACCGTTTGCGTGGCGAATTGCCGCCCGGTCAGTTTTATCAGATCAGAATGACCTTCAATCCGGTGAACAAGAATCACTGGATTAAGAAGGTCTTTTTTGATATGCCGGATGACAATGTGCTGACACACCACAGCACCTATCTGATGAACCGTTTCATAGACGATGCCTACAAAGCCCGTATGGAGCGCAGGAAGGCCGTTGATCCTGAAGGGTATCAGATATATGGCTTGGGCGAATGGGGCGAAATAGGCGGCTTAATTCTCCATAATTGGGAGGTTAAAGAGGTAAGCCAAAACCTGAACGATTATGATGACATCGCAATTGGTCAGGACTTCGGTTTCAACCACGCCAACGCCCTTCTGCTGCTTGGCATTAAAGACGATGACATTGCCGTTCTGTCTGAAATCTATGTTTTTGAGAAGGACACGTCAGAGATCATCCAGCTTGCTGCAGATGTCCCGCGCAAAAAGCAGATGTGGTGTGATTCCGCAGAGCCGGACAGAATCAAGATGTGGCAGAAAGCCGGGTTCCGCGCAAAGGGCGTGGACAAGGGCGGTTCTGCCGGATCAGTCAAAGCGCAAATTGACTGGCTGAAGCAGCGAAAAATCTATGTCCATCCGCATTGTGTAAATACCATCAAAGAATTGCAGCAATGGAAATGGAAAAAAGATGATAAGTCAGGGGAATATCTTGATGAACCTGTTCCCTTTCAGGATGACGCAATGGCAGCGTTGCGGTACGGCGTTGAGGGCTGGCGCAAAGTCAAGAAGTGGCTGACTTAATCATAAATACAGAAAATGAAAGAGAGTGCCACAAAATGACTATCAAAGAAATCCTTTACGGCAGCGGCGGTGTGCTGGTGCTGCTCCTGTCCATCGTTCAGGTATCTAAAATCAACATCAATCCTTGGACGGCAATCTTCGGCTGGTTCGGAAAGCAGCTCAACCACGAAGTTCTGAAAAAGGTTTCCACGCTCGAAAAGAACATGGAAGCTATGCGAACGAACATCGACACGATCAGAGATGAAGAACGCGAACGTCACGCCAAAGACTGTCGTGTTAGGATTTTGCGGTTTGCGGATGAAATCTATCTGGGCACAAACCACAGCATGGAGCATTATAAACAGATTCTTGGTGACATCACGGCATATGAGAACTACTGTGATGACCACGCAGAATTTGAAAACCAGATCGCCGTGTCGGCAATCGGGCAGATAAAAGAAGCCTATGACCGGCACACGCGACAGCATGATTTTTTGCAGTAAGAGGTGAACGCAATGCCTGAAATGAATATCACAGTAAGAAATAAAATCGCCACAAAGACCGATAACATGGCCTATGTGTGCGGCAACAGCGATTACGTCATCAACTTCGCTTTTGATGGTGAGTGGGACGCATACGACACGAAAACAGCGCGGTTTGCCTACGGCGGTCAGCATACGGACGTTGTTTTCACCGGCAATCAGTGTAATGTCCCCGTTATCACAAATACATACGCTTTCCATGTCGGTGTTTTCGCCGGTGATTTGCACACCACCACGGCGGCGCGTGTACCTTGCCGCAAGTGCATTCTCTGCGGTTCTGGCGCTCCATCCGACCCGCCCGAGAACGTGTACGACCAGCTGATGGAGCGCATGGCGCAGCTGGAGACGTCCGACTGGGCGCAGAACGATCCGACCGCGAAGGACTATGTGCGGAACCGGCCTTTTTATAGCGCGATCGAAGAACAGTCGATTGCTGGGGTTGAATACAAATATGTCTCTTACGATGGGACGGCGCACGAAGAACTCCCGTTTGAACTCGGGCAAGTGTGGAACGCCGAATTCGTCACAACGAGTTACAATGATTTGCACGTAAAACAGGCCGATGACGGCACTTTATACATTGGTGATTTAGGCCTGTCAAGCCCGCCATTTTTCGTATCCGTTACATCTGGAGGGGCAAATTCTGCGTGGAAAAACAACATGCAACCCGGCGGTCTAACCTTGATTGGCGTTTCTGGCACAGTGGTGGGCAAAGTTGTGCACACGCTGCCGGATGAATATCTATCTGCGAATATTGCACGGAAAAGTGATATACCAGAAAACCGAATTATGCTTATCACTGCGAGGGGCATAAACGCTGCTGTGAATTTTGGCGATTACACTGATGTGTTGTTGTTGATAAAAGCAGCTACGCCGGGGCATCTTAAGCTCCGCCTCCTGCTTGTCAACGGGGAAAACAAAAACATCATAAATTGTAAAACGGGGAGTGCCGTCGTTGACGGCGAACAGCCTTACGGGGTAATGGCAATTATGTGTGATGTGGTGAATGATACCTACACGTTGCTCAATCCCCTGTAACAAACATCCCAAACGCCCCAACGGGCTTAATTTACACGCGCAATGCGCAGTTCAAGGAGGTGAAGATGTGCTAACCACACAGGAAATTAAAACGTTTATCAACAACGATGCAGCCAGCGTGAAGAAGCAGCTTGCCAAGACCGGCTTGCGCTACTACGAAGGCCGACACGACATCAAAGACTATCGCATTTTCTACATAGACGCAGACGGCAAAGTCAAAGAGGATAAGACGAAAAGCAATATCCGCATTTCCCATCCGTTTTTCACGGAAATTGTAGATCAGATTGTCCCCTATCTGCTGTCCGGCAAGGATAGGATCATCAAGTCAGACAATCCAGCATTGCAGGAACAGCTTGACGCATACTTCAACGACAATGACGCTTTCATTGCAGAGCTGGCCGAAACCATCACTGGTGTACAGGCCAAGGGCTTTGATTGGATGTTTGCCAACAGAGACGAGGACGGAAAGACGCGGTTCCAGTGGGCTGACTGCATGGGCGTTGTTGAATGTGAAGCAAAATACACGTCCGACAAGCGGAATTATGTGATCTACTACTACGAAGATCGGATTGACAACGATGGAAACAGAATTGTCAATATCCGCGTGTATGATGATACGCAGGTATGGTTTTACACCTGCGTCAATGACGGCGAAATCAAGCCGGATGATTCGATCAAGCCAAATCCGCAGCCACACAGCATCTTCCAGATGGACGGCAACGGAAAGATGGGCGGCACAAGCTATGGGTTTATTCCCTTCTTCCGCATGGACAACTGCAAAAAGCAGGTGTCCGCGCTGCCGCCTATCAAAGACCTGATTGATGACTATGACCTGATGAACGCGGGGCTGTCCAATAACATCCAAGATACCAACGAAGCGCTGTATGTGGTCAGGGGCTTTGACGGTGATAATCTGGACGAGCTGATGACCAACATCAAGGCAAAGAAGCATATCGGCGTTGACGAAGAAGGCGGCGTTGACATCAAGACCGTTGACATCCCGGTTGAAGCGCGGAAAACAAAGATGGAAGTGGATGAAAAGAACATTTACCGCTTCGGCTTTGCGCTGAATACGGCTGGCCTGAAGGACACCGCAGCCACCACAAACCTTGCTATCCAGTCGGCCTATTCCCTGCTGGAACTTCGCGCAAAGAAGCTGGAAAACCGTCTGAAGCCCTTCCTGCGCAAGCTGATTGACGTTGTTCTAAAGGAAATCAACGAGGAAAACGGCACAGGATTTGCCCAGAGTGATGTCTACTTCTGCTTTGAGCGTGAGATTCCAACCAATGCGCAGGAGAACGCGCAGATTGAGTTAATCGAAGCGCAGAAGCGGCAGACGGAGATCACCACGATCCTGAACCTTGCGGGGACGATTGATGACGAAACCAAGCTACAACTGATCTGCGAACAGCTTGACATTGACTATCAGGACATCAAGGACAAAGTGCCAGCGCCGGAAGATGATCCGACAGCGGCGGCACAAGCGGCGCTTGGCGGTGTTGTGCCGGAGGGGTGATGACCTATCAACAAATGGGAAAAAGAAGTCCAGCAGTCCCTTTTGGACAGCGAAGCAGCGGCGCTGGAAGAGCTTGAAAAGCAGTATGCGGCGGCGCTGAAGGACATCAAGGAAAAGGTCAAGATGTTTCAGGCAGACATTGACTTGCTGGATCAGGCACTTTCGCAGGACGGCCTTGATGATACTACAAGAGCGATGCTGCAATCACAGAAGCGGTCAAAGATTTATCAGCAGAACTACCAAAAGGCGCTTCAGGGGCAGGTCAGCGGCATTTTGGACAAGATGCACGGTGATACTTACGCTACCATTGACAAGTACCTGAATGGATGCTATGAAACCGGGTATATTGGTACTATGTACGACATAGCCGGTCAGGGCGTTCCGCTGGTTGTTCCTGTCGATCAGGCGGCGGCTGTGAAGGCGGTGTTGACTGATTCCAAGGTTAGCAACGGCTTGTATGTTGCCTTGGGCGTGGATGTGGCGAAGCTGAAAAAATCCATCACACAGGAGATCAGCCGTGGTATTGCGTCTTCCCTCCCCTACTCTGACATTGCCCGGAACATCAGCAACGTGTCCAAAGCACCGATGTCCAGAGCAAAGACCATTGCCCGGACAGAAGGCCACCGCATACAGCAGACTTCTTCCCGCGATGCGCAGTTTGCCGCCAAGAAAAAGGGCGCTGATGTGCTGAAGCAGTGGGATGCAGCGCTTGACGGGCGCACAAGGGATTCCCACGCAAGAGTTGACGGCGAGATCAGAGAACTTGACGAAAAGTTTTCCAACGGCTTGATGTTCCCCGGCGATCCATCCGGTGGAGCTGCCGAAGTTGTCAACTGCCGCTGCACGGCCAACACACGGGCGCGGTGGGCGCTGGATGAAGAAGAACTTCAAACGCTGAAAGAACGGGCTGCGTTCTTTGGGATTGACAAGACGGAAAACTTTGAGGATTACAAGCGAAAGTTCCTCGGCGCAACCAGCAGAGAGCAAGACAGCCTGAAGCGCATTGGACTTCAGTTTTTCGCTTGCCCAAAAGATGTAAATGCAAGAAAAGCAGATGACTTCAAGAAGGCACTTGCGGCAGGGAACATCAATCTTAAAGTCAGAAAGCAAAAGCAAGATCAACACATTGCCGGAACTGCTGAACGGCTAAAGCGAGAACAGCGGGAAAAAGAAAGTGGCGAGTATTCTACATTCTTTTATGAAGGAACAGATGTTGGTGCGCTTTTGTCGGGCCTTTACGGCACGGGCATGATTGAATTCAAAAGTGAAAAGGCAGAATATCCAAAAGAGTACATTTCCCTTGAAAAACCCGTTGGAATGGCGTATAATTATGGCGCTAATAAATATGTTGATGTTGCAAAGGTAGCTATCCACTATAGCAGCAGCGGTGTACATGCGTACCCGGTAAAGGATTGGGATTGATATGAGCAAGATTATTGAAGCTGAAATCATGTCAGCTGGTAAAACCAAATTAAGAATTACGCTTTCCACCGGCGATGTCATCGAAGGGGTTTCACTGGGGATTGAACCGGCGTTCGATGATGACGGCGAAGAACTTGATTATAATATTCTTGCTTTCCGCGCGTATGCACCTGAAGCATACTTTGAGCTGCGAAGTGAGGATATTGTAAAGGTTGAAAAAGTAGCATAAAGCACTGTGCATCCGCACGGTGCTTTTTCTATGCCCAAAACGCACGGCGTGTGTTTTTAATGCGTTTATCGTGCGTTCGCAAGTTACAGTCAAGTTAAAAAACATAGGTGGATCAAGGGTTTGCAGGTTTGCAAGCCCTTTTTTCATACGCAAAATCAAGTAAAAAAACATTTGAAAGGATGGTACAAACCATGAAAATTCCCGACAAGATTTATGATGTGCTGAAGTGGCTGGTCATCATCGTGCTTCCCGCCGCCGCTACCCTGTATGCGGCTCTGTCCGCTGTGTGGGCGTGGCCGTACTCTGACGAGGTTGTGACTACCATCACCGCCGTGGACACCTTCCTCGGCGCTGTGCTGTGCATTTCTGCGGCGAATTACAACAAGGAGGTAAATAACAATGGCTAAGGTATATCTTTCCCCGTCCAAGCAGTTCAACAACGCATACGCTTACGGCGGCACAAACGAGGGCGAGCAGTGCGGCAGGATCGGCACGGCTTGCAAGGCAGCTCTTGAGCGCTGCGGCATCGAAGTCATGATGGAGCATAAGGGCGTGGAAATCGAGGACAGATGCAGGCACTCCAATAGTTGGGGCGCTGACCTGCATGTGCCGATCCACACCAATTCATTCAACGGCTCTGTAAGCGGGACGCGTATGTTCTGCTACAATACCAGCGGCAACGGCTACAAGGCTTGCAAGGCCATTTTCGATGTGCTTGCGCCCGTCTCCCCCGGAACGTCCGAGAATATCAAGGCAAATCCCAGCCTGTATGAGGTCAAGGCGGCTGCGGCTCCTACAGCCTATATTGAGGTTGATTTCCACGATGTGCCTTCCGTGGCGCAGTGGATCGTAGAGCATACCACGGAGATCGGCGAAGCCATCGCCCACGGTATCTGCAACTACTTCGGCGTTGCCTACAAGGAGGAGCCGAAGACTGCACCTGCCACGCCTTCCGATAAGCTGTATCGCGTGCAGGTCGGCGCATACGCCGTCCGAGCCAACGCAGAGAACATGCTTGCAAAGCTGAAGGCGGCTGGCTTCAACGGATTCATTAAGCAGGATTAAGCCATTTTCCCCATCCGGGGAAGATGGTTTTTTCTTTGCCACGGGCAAGGCGTTTAAACTGCCCACAACAAATCATCTGTTGCGCTTACAGGTTTAAACAGGCGCTGTCAGTGGTGGACACCACGCTTAAAAACGGTGGCAAACTTTGAAAGGACGGATATAAACAATGGAATTTCTGAAAGCAATTCTGGGCGATGAACTCTATAAGCAGCTGGAAACGGCGCTTAATGCCTATAACGGCAACGAGGAAAACAAGGATAAGCAGGTAAAACTCGCAAACCTTGCCAGTGGCGAGTATGTCGGAAAAGGCAAGTATGACGCGCTGGATGCACTGCTGAAGGGTAAGGAAACCGAACTGAACACTGCAAATGGCCTGATTGCCGAACTGAAGAAAGGAACCAAGGGCAACGAGGAACTTCAGGGCAAGATCACCGGCTACGAAACGCAGGTGGAACAGCTTCAGAAAGAGCTTCAGGAAACGAAGATCAAGTCTGCAATCAAGGTGGCGCTGCTCTCCGAAAAGGCGCTTGATGTGGATTACCTGTCTTTCAAGCTGGAAACCAAGCTGAAAGAGGACGGCAAGACGCTTGAACTTGACGATGCAGACAATATCAAGGGATGGAAAAGCCTTCTTGACGATCTGAAAACGCAGTTCCCCAATCAGTTTGAGGGCGAAGGCAAGCGCAAGTTCCTTGATGGCAGCTTGCCGCCCACGGGTGGCAGCGGAACTGTTACGCTTGAGCAGTTCCGTAAGATGGGCGTTGAAGAACGCTCCAAATTCAAGGCAGAAAACGAAGCCTTGTACAATCAGTACAAGGGAAACTAACAAAGAAATGAGGTAATTCATTATGGCAAGAACTGGACTTTTCGGCGGTTTTTCCTTCGATGAGGAAGTTTTCACCGACATGATGCAGGAAGCGGATTATTGGAGCAACCCCGTCCTCGCGTCCGGCGTTATCCGTCAGGATGGGTCTATCATGGACATGATCGGCAGCAAGGGCAACGTGGCAACGATCCCCATGTATACGCCTATCAACATCCATGATACCAATATGGCCGCGCTGAACAATGACGGCCTGACCGACAACACCCCGCAGGAGATTTCCGGCAGCAAGCAGACGTGCATGATGATCCAGCGCATGAAGGCTTTCAAGGCGAAGGATTTCACGCGTGAGCTGACCGGTGCAAAGCCGCTGGACTACATCAAGTCCCGCATTCAGAATTATTATACGCAGGTATGGGAAGACGAGCTGATGAACATCATCGCCGCTGTCCTCGGCGTGGCTGCCCTGTCCAGCCACGTCACCGATCTGTCTGTTACGACCGGCACTATCGGTGACGCAAACAAGGTCAGCGCAACTACGCTGATCGATGCGGAACAGGCGGCGCTGGGTGACATGGCCGGTGGCCTTGGCCTGATGGTCATGCACTCCAAGATTTATGCCGCGTATCGCAAGCTCGGCCTTGTCGAGTATGAGAAGTACGTTGCCGGTTCCGGCGCTATCAAGCAGGATATCCAGCTGCCCACCATCGGCGGCAAGATCGTCAAGGTGACTGACTACTACACGCTGGACAGCTCCACTACCGGATTCCCGGTCTACAAGACCTTCCTGCTGGGCGAGGGCGCTATTCTGTCCTGCGACAAGAACAACTATGAGAAGCAGTACACCACGGACTATGATCCTGAGACTTCTGCCGGTACTGACAAGTTCTATACCAAGCAGGGCAAGGTGCTGCATCCGAACGGCCTGTCGCTGGCTGTGGACAGCATCGCGAATGAATCCCCGACCAAGACGGAGCTGGGCAAGGCTGCAAACTACAGCCTGAAGTTCAACCACAAGAACGTCAGAATCGGCATGATCAAGTCCAACGGTTAAGGGGGAAACCACATGCAGGAATTCATCATCATTGACGGCTTGCCTTATCTGTACGCAGACGGAAAAGCATACGCCGTCAGATGGGATGATGAAGGTTTCACAATGGGGGGAGTATTCCGGGAGGATATTCCCCCCGGTGATGTCATCATCCTGTCGGAACTGTCTGTAAAGGCTAAGTGTCAGGGACGGCTTGACAGCATCGGAGCTGCCACACAGCCGGAGACTGAGACGGAAAAACCCAAACGCGGCAGAAAGAAAAAGGGTGAAACCGAATGATCATGACCGTTGACGAACTGCGGCAGTTTGTGACAACGGATGAAGCGGATCAGGCGCTTGAAGCACGGCTTCAGGCGCTTGAACTGCTTGTCCGGGCATACACCAATAACAACTTCCAGAAACGGGCGTTCCGCGCCGTTGCGGTCGCTATGGCAGGACACAATCTGCTGGTGCAAGGTGCAAACCCATTCAAGACCGGGGACACGCTGCAAATCACGGAATCCGAACTGAATGATGGACTTGTTACCGTCAGCACATCATCCAATGACGCTATCACGGTCAATGAAGAACTGTATGACGAAAGCGCCATTGTCGTTACGAAAGTTGTTTATCCCGCAGACATCAAACTTGGCGTTGCCAACATGCTGAAATGGCAGCTTGAAAACGGGGATAAGGTCGGCGTGGCTTCAGAAACGATTTCCCGGCACTCTGTGACGTATTTCGATATGGCCGGGGATAATTCCACCATGGGCTTCCCAAAGTCCGTGTTGGGCTTCCTGCGGCCATACAAACGCGCCAGATTTGGACAGGGGTTGAGAGTATGAAAGGCATCGGCGGCAACATCACGGCAACGATCCAAGTCTACACTTCCACCAAGAATGAAATTGGCGAGAATGTAAAGACGTGGACGGATGCGCAGACGCTCAAGGGCTGGCTTGACCTTTCTGCCGGTGACGCACGGCATACCACTTTCAATGCCAAAATCCAAGAATCAACACATGTCTTTGTGGCTGACTATGTGCCGCTTGACAGCCGGATCAATGCTGAAAACAGCAGAATGGTCATCGGCGGCAAGCGATACGAAGTCACGCTTATCGACAATCCAATGGAGCTTGGCAGCGGATCACAGCTTGAAATCTATCTGAAATACACAGGAGGTCAATAACAATGGCAGACGTTGGATTCATTGATAACCATCTTCAGGTAAACAGAGCCATTGACGATGCTGTGGGCGCGTTTCTGCTGGAAGCGTCTGCGGAAATTGTGTCAGCCACGGCAAGAAACACGCCTGCTGACCAAGGCCAGCTTAAAGGGTCGTGGGCTGCAAATGTCGATGAATCCAAAGGTGAAGCTGTTGTCGGCAGTCCGCTTGAAAACGCCATTTGGACGGAGTTGGGAACCGGCGAATGGGCTGCAAAACGCAATGGCCGTTCTGGCGCGTGGTATGTCCCTGTCGAGAAGGTCACAGGCAAGAAAAAGCCCACATTCAACGGCCAAGTTATCATCGTATACGGCAAGAACGGCCAGAAGTTCTACAAGACCAACGGAAAAAAGCCTGCCCATATGCTGCAAAATGCATTTGAGAATAACAAGGCCAAGATCATCCGAAGGGCTGAACAAATCTTCAAAGCGAGGTTTGATGACTGATGTCTAAAAATCTGCTGAAAGTCGTGTCAGACGGAATGGCAGAATTGGGGCTTGAATACGAATTCGGAGAATACACCAAGGAACAGATTGTATATCCCTATTTTGTCGGCGAGTACACGGAAACAGAGCCTACGACAGAGGACGGGCTTCAGGAAACGACCTTCATGTTGTATGGCTTCAGCCGTGACGCATGGCTGACACTGGAAAACGCGAAAGCAAAGATCGAAAACTATTTCAACAAGGTATATGGAAAAACGGTCATGGTTGACGATGGGTCAGCCGTGGCCGTTTTTTACGGCAGTTCTCTGATCGTCCCAACCGGTGACGAAGAACTGAAGAAAATCCAAATCAATCTGCAATGCAAAGAATGGAAGGTGAGCTGATATGAGCAAAGAGGGCAAGACCGGCGTAACCGCCAACACCCCCAAAAACATCATGTTTGGCGCTGGCACGATCCACAAGGGTCTGAAATACGCTGATGGATCGTGGAATTTTGATTCCACCATTGTTGGCGCGACTTCTGGCGGCTCCAAGCTGACCATTACGCCGGAGATCACCAACGTTGAGGTGGACGGCGCACTGGTTAAGGCCAAGGGGCTGAATGTCAAGACCGGCGAGACGGGAACCATGGAAATCAACTTCATCGAGCTGACCAAGGACATCATCAAGGCCGCTACCATCGGCACAGACGGCACGTCCGAGGATGCAACTAACTATGATGTGATCGAACCCAAAGCCGCCATTTCCGAGGGTGACTACTGGGAGAATATCGCCTTTGTCGGTAAGACGCTGGAAGGTAAAAACATCATTGCCATTATGGAAAACGCGCTTTGCACGTCCGGCTTGGAGCAGGAAGGCAAGAACAAAGAAGGTGCTATCGGAAAGTATACGTTTGAGTGCCACGCGGAGCTTACCAGCGATCTGGACAAGCTGCCTTGGCACATCTACTATCCGAAGGCATCCTGACAAACGAGGGCAGAATCACGAAACGCAAGTGGTTCTGCCCTTTTTTGCATTAAATGTGAAAATAATTGAAAGTGTGGTTAGAAAAAATGCCTGAAAACATTGATAAAACCTATGAGCTGCGTGGCCTTGAAGCTGATGACCTGTTTATCATGGTAAACATCATCAGCAAGATCGGTATCAAGGAATTCAAGGGTTGCTTTGAATCCGATGAAGTAAAGGCAGCTATCAAAACCATGTTTGAGCAGAAGAAAAATGCTGACGATGGCAGCGAAAAAGCAGAAGCTGACGATGACAGCTTTGTTTCCGTTGGCATCTCCGTTGCGCTGGACATCGCTGCAATCCTGATGGCGAACATCGGAAAGTGCAAGAATGACATCTATGCGCTGCTGGCCAATCTGTCCGGCATGAAGGAAAAGGAAATTGCAAAACTTCCGATCAAGACATTCACGGGCATGATCTATGACCTTGTGAAAAAAGAGGAATTCGCAGATTTTTTTCAGGATGCTGTAAAATTTCTCAAGTAGGCGATATTCGGTTTTTCGACCTGATTTTCCAGCGATACGCAAGCCCTACGGTACTTCTGAACCAGATGATTAAGGCCGGGCGGCTATATGAGTTTATCGGTAAAGTCATCAGCATCCGCAACGAAGAACAGGAAGAAAGGGTCATGTGGGAATTCTGGCTACACAGGGACTTTGAACGCTCCTATTCTGAATTTCTCGCTGCGACAACCGGAGACAGCACAACACAGGCCAAGCCGGAAAAGGCCAGCAAAAAGGAACTTACCGAGATCGTCAAGCAATCTATGGAAATAGCGTCATTCGTGCCACAAGAAGAATGAATTGCAGCCCCTTCCCTGCCCTATCAATTTAGGGAGGGAACAACATGGAACTATTCAAGCTGTTAGGCACAATCGCCGTTGACAATGCACAGGCAAAGCAAGCCATTGAAGAAACTGCGTCAACAGCGGATAAGGGAAGCAAGAAAACGGATGCTTCCTTTAAGAAAATCGGTGAATCGGCACTGAAAATCGGAAAGGCTGTTTTGTCCGCTGGCGCGGCGTTGGGCGGCGCGTGGATAGCAGCAATTGAAGGTTCCAGAGAATATAGAACGGAAATGGGCAAGCTTGACACTGCCTTTGTCACAAATGGCCATTCGTCCGAAGCAGCAAAGAAAACCTATCAGGATTTACAGGCCGTTTTGGGTGATACGGATGTATCTGTTGAAGCAGCAAACCATTTGGCGGTCATGACCGACAACGAAAAGGATTTGCAGACATGGACGGACATCTGCACCGGCGTTTTTGCGACATTCGGTGATAGCTTGCCCATTGAGGGCTTGACAGAAGCAGCCAATGAGACGGCAAAAACAGGGCAGCTTACAGGTGGCCTTGTTGATGCGCTGAACTGGGCTGGTATTGGTGAAGAAGAATTCCAAGCGAAACTTGACGCTTGCAGCACCGAACAGGAGCGTCAGAAGCTTATTATGGACACGCTGAACAGCACATACAAGAAAGCGTCTGACCAGTACAAGGAAACCAACGCCGATGTTATGGCGGCGAATAGAGCCAACGAAAAGCTGTCGAGTGCCTTTGCGGAACTGGGGCGCGTTGGTGAACCGATTTTGACCGCTATCAAGAATAAGACCGCCGAAATGGTGGCCGCTGCTGTTCCCCTGCTTCAATCCTTTATCACAAAAATAAAGGACATGATCAAATGGTTCAAGCAGAACAAAAACACCGTGCAAGCGTGGGCGGCTGGCATTCTTGCCGCAACGGTTACGGTTTCCGGGTTTGCCCTTGTTCTGAAGTGGGGCAGCATCATGAGCAAAGCCACCACCGCCCTGAAGCTTGTCACAGGCGGCGTGAAAGCCTTGAATTTGGCTATGAGGGCAAATATCATCGGCCTGATTGTGTCGCTTATCATCGGCCTTGTAGCGGCCTTTGTGTACCTTTGGAAAAACAACGAGGGCTTCCGCAACTTCTGGCTGAAGATGTGGGAGAAGATCAAGTCCGCTACTTCCTCTGCTGTCAAGTGGATCAAGAGTAAGTTTAATGACCTGAAGGACGTTGTTTCGAGGGTCAAGAACACATTCGGCAATATCAAGGACGCTATTGCTGACAAGATCGAGGGAGCGCGTGACGCTGTGAAGAAAGCCATTGATAAAATCAAGGGCTTCTTCCCGTTGAGCATTGGCAAGATTTTCAGCAACTTAAAGATTCCGAAAATCTCTGTCAGCGGTGGCAAAGCGCCTTTCGGCATTGCTGGCAAGGGCAAGCTTCCGAACTTCAATGTCAAGTGGAACGCTGAAGGCGGCATCATTGACCGGCCTACCATCTTCGGCAGCATCGGAAACACGCTGCTTGGCGGCGGTGAAGCCGGGAAAGAAGCTATTGCGCCCATTGACACGCTGCTTGACTATGTCCGCGCCGCTGTCAGCGCAGAGAACGAAGGAATCAGAAAGACACTGATTGAACAGAATCAAATCCTGATTGACTTTCTTTCCCGGTCTATACCGCACGGCGTGACGCTGGATTCCGGTGTATTGGTCGGAGAGCTGACACCGGCAATAGATGTACGGCTGTCGGATAGGTTACGAAACGCCCAGAGGGGCAACACACGATAGAAGGCCGCTTCCGGTGGCCTTCTTTTATTTTATCTTCACAGGAAGTGGGTGAAGGTCACTTGGAACTTTTTAAGCTAAAAGGGATTATTGAGCTTTTTGGCGCAGACAAAGCGAAGAACGAAATAGACGAAACCACAGAACACGCAGAGCGGAAAGGCTCTAAGCTTTTAAGCACAATGGCGAAAATCGGCACTGCTGCCATTGCTGCGGGTGGTGCTGCTGTTGTAGCTATTGGCAAACAGGCTTTGTCATCGTATGCGGACTATGAGCAGCTTGTAGGCGGCGCACAGCTTATGTTTGGCGAAGCCTATGACTATATTGCAGACAAGGCGGCAAACGCATACAAGACCGTGCAAATGAGCCAGAATGACTATTTGCAGCAGGTAAACGGCTTTGCCACAGGGCTGAAAACTGCGCTTGGAGGAAATGAACAGGCAGCAGCGGAACTTGCCGACAGGATTATCAATGCGGAAGCGGATGTTGTCGCGGCAACGGGCAATTCACAGGAAGCTGTGCAAAATGCTTTCAATGGAATCATGAAGTCCAACTATACCATGCTGGACAACCTGCAAATTGGTATCACGCCAACGAAGGAAGGATTTCAGGAAGTCATTGACAAGGTAAATGAATGGAACACCGCAAACGGACGCGCCACAGAATACCAGATTGAAAACCTTGCGGATTGCCAAAGTGCCCTTGTCGATTATATTGAAATGGTCGGAATGCAGGGGTATGCGTCAAGGGAAGCGGCAGGTACAATTCAAGGTTCTGTTGCATCCATGAAAGGCGCATGGAGTAACCTGCTTACCGGCATTGCTGACGAAAATGCGGACTTCAAAACTTTGACAAGTAACTTTGTTGATAGCCTTGTTTCCGTTGGCAAGAACATTATCCCGCGCATTAGTGTCATCCTGGGCGGCATTTCACAGTTGGTCACATCTGCATCTACCACGATTATCCCGATGGT
>OFMQ01000231.1_pt1 | contig 44256 bp, 42 predicted proteins | sample 1541851 | NCBI WGS metagenome assembly OFMQ01 (sample SAMN04209227, study PRJEB22552) | human gut metagenome | biome: gut; material: feces | host: Homo sapiens | place: USA: Oklahoma | reverse complement strand
ATGCTATTTTATTACTATTTCTTCTTGAATAATTGATCGCATAGAGTATTTAACTGTTGGGGAGATAAACTTATCTCCTTGTAAATCTCTGTGAGTTTTTTGGCGTTTAATTTATCCATGTCTTCTTCTCTGACAATCGGGAATATGCCACCCATTTCTGCAACAGCCGGACTTATTAATAGCCCTTTTTCATTTGGGGTATAATAGCAATCGGGACGATGTTTTGAGCGTAGGAAAATGATGCAATTCCATACTTCTATTTCGTCACCTCCGAAATGGCTTATTTTATCGAGACCATACCAGGTTATCATGTTGATTAAAGGTTCCTTATCCGAATAAATGACGGAAAGATTTTGGTAGACCTTTTCAAATTGTTGCATTAAGTCAACTTTCAGACCTGATGTCATACCTATGCAAGTTGTGAATACATTGTCTACATAAGTTGTTACGCCGTTTTTATTTTCTAATATACTCTTCAAGAAATTCAGCGCAAAAGGGTTAGTCAGTTCTTCTTCTTTTCCTGCTGCCTGGAAATGCATGTGGTCAGGGGCGGAAGCACCGCACTCCGGTCCGTTATAGAGTATATAGAACTCGTCCAGGTTTTCAGCTAAGTGAAGCATATCTTCAAAACGTCCTTTCATGCTTTGTGGAGTGTGTTCCTTGTCGATTATTGTCAAGTGACGCTGAAAAATGGGGTAGGGGTTGAGGCATACCTCATAATGTCCGAATGGTAGATATGTTTGCTCTGCGGGGCGGTTTTTCCCGCATAAGAAACAAGGCCTTTCCTGGATAGAACGACTATCTGTTTTTGCCATGGTCGAGAGGATGCGTTGAGGATTCGGGAAAATTCTAACTTTCATCTCTCTATCTTCTTCCTTCAGTTTCAAGACTTTTTTCTTTTCCAGATTTTCTTTATTCTTGGAACGGATGCAAAGAATGGAAGAAACTGTCATCATGATTGCAAGATAATTAAGCATGTACTGTCTTAATTTCTTACTTCCAATATCTTTAAGCTGATACATATCAATCATCGTCTTTGTGACAAAAATCTGCTGATCCAGCCTTTTGATCATTACTTTCTCATTAACCGACTGATCTTCTCTTCCAATAAAATATCTATAGAAGTCTACATCCATATAGTAAATTTTGCGTACATGCGGGAGTGGGTAATATACATAAATATTGTCCACATAGAATGTATGCTTTGGCAGATGAAGTTGGATCAGTTTTAACATGTCTGTACGGTAAATAACCGAGTGCATCAGAATATACTGATCCAGACGGAAATGTCCCATATCATCCCAACGGAAAATCTCATCCTGTGGCAATACGTTACGATAATGAATCACCTTCTTATGTGTTGCACCAACTTTTTCATACACATAGTTAGCGATCAACATATCCAGTTCCATTCCATCTTCTTCCATATGGCGTAAAACATCTAATATTTTATGAAGTGCATCTTCGTCCACCCAGTCATCACTGTCTACAACCTTAAAATATTTACCGGTTGCATGCATCAGCCCTGAGTTTACAGCATCTCCATGTCCACCATTTTCCTTGTCTACTACTTTAATAATAGTAGGGTATTTTTCCATATATTCATGAGCAATCTCTGATGTTCTGTCCTTTGATCCGTCATTTACGATAATTATTTCAATATCTTCTCCACCCGGAAGAATACTTTCTATCGCATGGGCCATATAATCCTGTGAATTATAACACGGAATGGCAAAAGAAATATATTTCATTCTTCATTTTCTCCTCTTTCTACAATTTGACTTCTATTAGTATAATCTATTTTTCGCTATTTTCCAACAAAATCTTTGTAAAATCCCGTGTTCACAATTTGTTCATTTATCCTTCAAAATTCTTTCATTACTTTAACATTCTTTCTTCATAGGTCTTTCTTATACTATAATCATCAAAGAAATACAGAGAACTTGGTAGCTACTTCCGAACACATGGCGATTTAGAATTTCTCTCATATCCTTTGATATACAAAAGACATTATCTAGTATGTAAATACTATTTGGAATAAACTTTTTCATAATACATGCCGGGAACTGCGAAAGTGGTTACCCGGCATCCTCCCTTTTATGAAAGATTTTTCCAGATTTCTTTCACTTTTTCCCGTTTCCATATTCCTACAACAATCAATGCGCCAAATAAAACAGCTCTCTCCCATAAAATTATGTTCTTCTTTTTTCCTTCCTTTTTATCTTCCTTGACCATTTTTTCATCCTGTATTACCTTTTCATTTCCATAAAAAATATATTTTCTGACCGGTTCCACAATTTTCTGCCACAAACTCTTTTCCTCGTATATTTCAAATCCTATCTGTGAAACTTTTTCATTTCCCGCAAAATCTTTTGCTTTTACCTCTATTTCATAATTTTTTGCCTCATTTAGCTGAATTTCATATCCCTTCTTCTGTTTTTTCCTGTTTTGTTTTTTCCCATTAATTTTAATGTATTCAATCTGATCTTCCAGATTCTCTGTTCTGACATAAAATGTTTTTTCTTTTTCATATTTTTCTCCATCTTCTATCCCCTCAAACTCGATCACCGGCGGTGTATGATCGATGGTAAACCTCGCTTTTGCTTCTCCTTTATTTCCTGCTGAATCAAAAGCTTCGATTGTCAGTACATGTACCCCTTCTTTTTCAATCTTTTCTCCTGGCCGATAAAGTGCATCGTCCACTTTCATTACATATGTATAATTCGTAAAATCCTTAATCGATTCCTCGATAGAATAATTCCAGCTAAACTTCTTTAAATACTTTCCATCCAACTCATCTACATGTGCAATAACGGGATTTTCTTTATCTATAATCAGCTGTCTCTCGGCATGACTGACATTCCCTGCCATATCTGTTACATTCATTCGGAGTTTATACAGCCCGTCCTCTGCAAGTGTCTGCACACTTTCTTTTTTTGTATCACCAGACTCATTCCTGCTTTTTGTTTTCCATTCTGTGATTTCTGTTTCTTCCTTTTTCCCATCGATATCTTCTTTTAAAATATTTGCCCGCACCGTCTGAATTACATTCTCTTCTTCTGCCAGATAGCTGACTTGTACAGGTTTACTGGTAATCGTATAATCCTCCACTCCTTGTATCAATGCTTTCGGTGCATCTCTGTCAACAAAAACCCGATCCGTTACCACCGTCTGATTTCCCGCATAGTCTGTAGCAATAATTGTTACCGGGGTACTTTCCCCATTCTGTGAACTTTCTGTAATGACAAATTTTTCTGCTCCTTTACTGCTTTTCCCAACTATTTTTTCTCCTGTTTTACAGATAATTTCCGCGATCTGGCTTCCATTGCTCCCGTCAGAAGCTTCTACCACTACCTCTGCTGCCTCTTTGTGCCAAATATCTGCTCCTCCGGACACTTCCAGACCGATCACCGGTCTTACACTGTCTATCCAGAATGCCTTTCTGCTTTCTGAATTTTCAATCTGATGATGTTCTTCATCTTCCATCCATACTTCCAGTTCATTCCTTCCATCTGCAAAATTCAATTGTTTCAACCGGCAGGATTCATTTAATTTTTCCAGCGTACCTTCCTGCCTTTCCCCATTTCCATTCTCAAAAAGGTATCTGGTCACGCCATTCTTACTCAGATGTGTGATCTTTCCGGTCGGAGCACTGATATAATAGCCATTCTGACCATCCGGATCCTCATATTCCGCATGATACATTTTTATCTCTTCTTCCTCCGGATCTTTTCCATTCTCTTTTTCATCGTCTTTCTCTAAGTCTTTCCCGTCATCTTTCTCGTCATCTTTCTCCGAGTCTTTCCCATCCTCTTTCTCGTCATCCTTCTCCGGATCTTTTCCATCCTCTTTCTCGTCATCCTTCTCCGAGTCTTTCCCGTCATCTTTTTCATCACCCTTCTCCGGAGCTTTCCCGTCATCTTTCTTATCGTCTTTCTCTCTATCTTCCTCCGAATCTTTTCTGTCCTCTTTTTCTCCCTCTTCTACCAGATCCTTTTCATTATCTTTGGCGTTGTCTTTGTCCTTGTCAAATTCTTTCTTACTGTCTTTTCCTTTATTTTTTACTTTTATAATCTGCTTTCGACTTCCCGCTTCTACCTGCATCACATTTCCTTCCGGTAACAGATCAGCAATCTGTCCTCCGGTCACCATACCAAACGCTGCTATCATTATTACTTTTTTTATCTTCCTACCCATATATTTCCTCCTTCTGCCTTAATTCCATATTCTTTTTGTAATTTCTTAAATTCTGCATTTTCCAAAAGTTCAGTATCTTCTGTTACATATTCTTTAATCTTGAGTGCACACGTATCTCTATTGACAGCCGAATCTGCACATATCAGTCTTATGTGTGTTAATTTCAACTCTTCTGATTCTCCAAGCTCTTTTATCCCCTGAATGCATGTATCGCTTGCCATATCCCGTCTTCCTGCAGTTTCATACAACTGTACCATCTTTTTATACAGCTCTTCTCTCTTACCCGGTTCCGTCTCATCCTCCAATATCTCTGCATATATGTTTGCTGCCTCCTCTTTCTTTTCTTCTTTTTCCAATGCAGACGCCTGATACTGCAATAGTTCTCTCTTCGCAGAATCATTCAGATAATCTGTCTTTAATCCTTCTTCTACCAGATTCAACACTTTTTCTGAACTTTCTTTATCATCCAGTAATCCATATCCTCTTATCAGGCACTGTATTGCCTGTTTTTTCTTCTCTTCCGACTGCATACTTCTTTCTTTCCATTCATTCTCCAGGTAAGCAAGACTTGCGGCAAATTTTTCTGCCTCTTCCGGCACTTTTTGTTTTTCATACGCTTTGATAAGCCTTTTCAGATTAACTGCCAGCGTCTGATTCTCCATTTGATTCAGACATTTCAGACTTTTTTTCATATCTCCCACATTCAGGAAATATGCCAGTGCCAATTCCAGATACTCTTCATCTCTTTCATATATTTTCTTTTTTATCCGGTCATCCGATTTTTCACTTTTTTTCTCTTCTGATTTGGAAGATTCCGTTCTTTTCATCTCTCTCTGGTTTGCTTTTTCAGCATTTTCCCATGCATTTATGAACAAATATCCCCCGAAAACAATAGACAAAACTACTGTTATACACACTTTTTTTCTTCTTTTCCCCTTATTATTCAAAATTTTATCTCTGTCTTTTTCTTCATACCTTGGGATTTGTTTTTGGATTTCTGATACATTTAGATAATGGGTTGATCTTATCCCCATTGCTTTTGAAATAATTCTCTGAAGACGATATTCTTCTCGTCTGTTAAAACGTGGTTCTGCCTCCACAGATGCCAGAATATATTGAAATGTTTTTCCCAGCCCATACATATCCAGTTCCTTACTGGCATGTTGATAATACTTTTCGTCCGGCGGAAGAAAATATTCACGGATATCTCTTCTTTGCATAAATATCATCTTGCTTCTGTTTGCTTCCGACTGCATATCCAGAAAATAAATTCTTCCATCTTCAGACCTGACAATACTATATGGATTTACATATTGATAACAAGGATTTCCCCTGCACCTGTGAAATGACGCCAGTTGTCCTGCTATCTCTTTTAATAATAAAAATATCTCCCGTTTTTTTATTACCGGATGATATTTTAAGTATCTGTCCAGGGTTTTCCCCTGCACATTTTCGGAACTGATATAGCATAATTGTCCATGCTCAATCAGCCGCAACACATCATAACTTTCTTTTTGTTGCAACATATATCACCCCTGTTCTTCTTTCATTTTTTCTTACATGGTAAATTTGGTGAGGCCTCACGAAGTCCTACAGACTATATAGATTAATTAAAAGAATCTATCTTGAAAATATAGATTAAAGATATCTTACCTGATTCATTTCAAAATTTCAACCCTTTTTTATTGTTTTTATATATTTTCTGGCACAGCACTTTAAAGGACCTGCCACAGACAACTTCTCTTACATATTTTTGTATCTACAGAACTTGCTACCGGCAACTTCTCTTACATGCTGCTTTGGTATACAAAAAGTGCCATATTGCAAGACATGTATCTTGTTATACGCTCGCAATACGGCACTATCTTTCCAACCTTCAAATCTTATCTATTTTTTATCTGTGGCTTAATTCTTTTGGTGTATACAGATGTCTTGGGATTCCATCTACCATAACCGGTGATACATCCCCCTGAATCAATGGACGCACATAAGAAATAAACTCATTTGTTACATAAGTACCTTCTTCGTTTACCCAGTTTCTTGGTACAAGCTTCTCATCATTGGCAATCTTGTGTACATCCTTTACTTCTGTTCCGCACTGATATGGATCATCCGACAGACGTTTTAAGACTACCATCTTTCCGGTATCTCCTTCGTCTGCTGCCTTTACCGCTGCTCCTCCAACCTGATATGCTTCCAGTATATCAACTCTTGAGGCTGCGTGAGATGCGGCTCTTTGTAATGTACTTAATTCAATCGCACGTGTCTTACATCCAATCTCCCCTGCAATATAACTTGCAAGGTAAGATGCTGTTCCGGATAACTGCTTATGTCCAAATGCATCTACAAAGTCAATACTGTTGCCAAGTTCACATACATAAGTTCCATCTTCTGTACGGATTCCTTCTGATACTGCAACAACAATAGATGTTTTCTCCTGTAATAATTGTTTGATCTTTTCTCCAAATAACTGAAGATCAAATGGAAGTTCCGGCAGATAGATAAGATCCGGTCCTTCGCAGTCTTCTCCCTTTGACAATGCAGCCGCTCCGGTCAGCCATCCGGCATTTCTTCCCATTATTTCGACGATAGATACCACGCCTTTTTCATATTCCAGGCAGAAACTGTCACGGATAATCTCTTTCATAGATGTTCCGATATATTTTGCCGCACTTCCATATCCTGGTGTATGATCGGTAAGTGCAAGGTCATTATCAATCGTCTTCGGACATCCAATGAAACGGATTGCATGACCGAATATAATGGCATAATCCGATAATTTCTTGATTGTATCCATAGAATCATTTCCACCGATATAGATAAATACTTCGATATCCAGTTTGTCCAGGATCTCAAATATCTTATCATACACTTCTCTGTTCTCATGGATCTCCGGAAGCTTATAACGGCAGGATCCCAAAAATGCGGCCGGTGTTCTTTTTAATAATTCCGCATCCAGTTCGGTCTTGATATGATCTGACAGATCAATATATTTTTCTTTTAATAATCCCTGGATTCCGTGAAGCATTCCATATACTTTATTGGCTCCACGGTCTTTCGCTGTCCGGTATACACCGGCAAGACTGGCATTGATCGCTGCAGTTGGTCCCCCAGATTGTCCTACAATTACATTTCCTTTCATTCGCTTATTTCCTTCCTGTTTTTTATTCCGTTTTACCGTTAATTCAATATTAGTGCATTTTAACATAAAAGTCCAGTAATTCTTATTTTTTTTATGCATTTTTACTATTTTTATGTATCTTTGCATTATTTGATACAAAAAAAACTCTTATTCCCCACCTTTTTGTAGTCTGTACAATATATGGGAAATAAGAGTTTTTATTCATACATTTTATTCAGCTTTTACCGGGTTTGATACACTTACCTTGTGATCATACCATTTGCCCTTTGTTCCGATCAACGCCAGATCAAATTCTTCATCTAACGCCGGAACCGGAACATCAAATCCATAGACTTCTTCTGTCGTTCCATCGCTGTATGTAACTTTGTCTGTGGTTGGTTCTAAAAATTTTGCACCTTTTTTCTGAGCCTCTTTTGCTGTACCAGGGAAGAGATTCACGATATTTTTTGATACGAGACTGATATGTATCGTCATCTTTCCATCTTCTACAGTCAGTGTACCTTTTCCTTCATTTGCTTCATTTACATGAAACATCGTACTGTCCGTCTTAAATTCTGCAGTATAGGTCCCATCCTCGATCGGCGCCTTTGCTGCTTCGGACTTTGAATCTTTTGATTTTTCTTCTTTTGCATCAGACTTCTGCTGTTCTGTCTTGGCTGATTTGTTGTCTGATTTGCTGCTGTCATCCTTACTTGCACATCCTGTGAATATTGCAGCTGTCATTACTGCAGACAGCACAACTGCCATCAATCTCTTTCTCAACATTGTTATCTCCCTTAATTATCTTTCTTACTGTGCATCCATAGCTGCTTTTGTATGAGCAACATATAACTGCTGGATTGCATCGATCTCTCCAAGACCTGCAATCTGTGTCTTTACACTGTCAAAGTTCTTAGATGCCTCAAACTGACTCTTCCATGAATCATTATCATCTCCGGCCATATCATTATTAGCATGATCTCCGGCAACAACCATAAGTGGACGAAGGATTACATTCTTATATCCGGCATCTTTTACTTTTGCGATAACGGATTCGCAGGAAGTATCTTCCGGCTCACCTTCTACTGTTCCGATGAATACATTCTTATATCCAAGCTGTTCCATCTGTGCCTGCATCTGAGAATAGCTGATCTTTGCTGTATGAGATGTTCCATGTCCCATGAATACAAATGCTGTGCTGTCCTCTGCTGCTGCATCAAGGCTGTCATATTCTGCTGTCTTTACTGCTTCTGCAGTGATTGCCTTAGCTACTGCAGCCTTGTCTTCATTGATTGCTGTTGCGTCCGCTCCAACTTCTCCGAGAAGTGGTTCTGCGATTTTAACAGATTCGAATTTATCTTTGTAACTATTTACTGTTTCTGTTAACTCATCATACTCTGCACCGTGCATCAGATGTGTAGGCTGTACAACCAGTTTCTTTACACCATTCTTTACTGCACGCTCTAAAGCCTGATCCATGTTATCAATCTTCTCATCATCTCTTGCCTGTACATGATTAATGATGATCTGTGCTGTAAATGCTCTTCTTACGGACCAGTCCGGATTAGCTGCCTGAAGTGCTTTTTCAACTCCGCCGATATCGGCTGCACGGCTTGCATTAAAAGATGTTCCGAAACTTACTACCAGGAGTTCCTTCTCCCCGATGTTATCTTCATTTAACGGATCATCCTGGGAAGCATCCCCTGTATCTCTTCCGAAATAATCCGGATCAGCATTTTCACCTTCTACAAGTTCTTTCTGTGCATCTGTCAATTTGTCCCACGCTTCTTTCGCTTCTTTACACTGCTCATCTGTCTTGTCGTTTCTTTCCTGCACATAGATGGCATCAATCTTCTTTGCTACTTCATCTGCGGCTTTCTGATCGTCCTCTTTTGATGAATTCTCTACAGTCTTCTTGCTGCTGTCTGAACTGCTACCTGCTTTGGAACCACATCCGCCAAGTGCTGCTACACACATAGCTGCTGATAATAATACAACTACCAGTTTCTTTTTCATTTCTTTTACCTCCTGATTTTCCGATTGTCAATGCACGAGATACAAAAAAACTCGGCCACCGTCAGCTCCTTCCGAATATATAGCCAAAAAAAGCCTCCGTCAGAAAACGAAGACAACGAAAATAAAACTGTATTATACCACATACAGTTCTGTGATCCATTTCGTACTGCCAATTCCTCGTGGCCTGAACTTTTTCGTTCCTGTACTGCGAAAGGCAGGTCTCCCGGCTTATTGCTCTGACACATCTGCTCCCTTCCCGGTTCTCCCAGTGGATCTGTAGCTTCTGCTTGCAAAACACGGTGACGAGTTCGTACAGGATTCTCACCTGTTTCCCTTTTCACCAGTCAGATCCTTCTTTCCACAAATTATTCTGAATCCTTCTGACTGACACCTCACACAATCTTGATTAAATTTACTATGTAACCTTAACACAGTTGCCCAAATTATGTCAATACTGTCCCGGTCATCTGAATTGAAACATCCGCTTCGGAACAGCAAAAAACCCTCGTCCGACTTAATGTCAAACAAGGGTCTCTCGTACGTGCGCGAGAAGATTCGAACTCCCGACCTTCTGGTCCGTAGCCAGACGCTCTATCCAGCTGAGCTACGCGCACATATTATATTTGTTTGCCTCAGTTATTTATGTACCTCAGCAACGAAATTAATTATAGCGCAACGTTTTCTATCTGTCAACAACTTTTTCAAATTTTTTTAAATTATTTTTTAAGCTCTGGTGGCCTGCAAGTCTTCCTTTTCTCTGGCCGTTTCTTTCTTCTTTTTATAATGGTATAATTATTACATATTTACAATACATTAGAAAATGAGGATTTCTTTATGACAAAAAAAGTTGCTGTAATCAATGATCTGTCCGGACTTGGACGCTGTTCCCTGACTGCTGCCATCTCCGTATTATCTGCGATGGGAATCCAGGCCTGTCCACTCCCTACCGCCATTTTAAGTTCACAAACAGAATACCCCAGCTACTACTGTTATGATTTTACCGATAAGATGGATTATTTCCGCCAGGAATGGAAGAAACTAGGCACTTCTTTTTCCGGAATCTATACCGGTTATGTTGCCAGTGTCTGCCAGATTGAACAGATCATGCACTTTCTGGATACTTTCCAGACAGCAGACACCTTTCTTCTGGTCGATCCTGTAATGGGAGACGATGGCGTTACCTATGATATGTATACTTCCGGGCTTCTGACTGCTATGAAAGAACTTGCCGCACGTGCAGATGTTATCACTCCTAACCTTACCGAATTCTGTCTGCTGACGGATATAGATTATAACAGCCTGCAGGATTCGTCTCTGTCTATACAGCAGCTCATTTCACGACTTAAGGATGCAGGGCAGACTTTGACAAAGGATCATGAAAAAAAGGTCCTCATCACTGGTATTCATTTTACTGCAGATGACGGAGTTCATAAGATTGGAAATCTTCTGCTAGATGGCTCTTCACATTTTCTTTCGGCATATCCCTGTTGCAACGGAAGTTATTCCGGTACGGGTGATCTCTTTGCTTCCTGCATCACAGGCGGACTTGCCAGAGATATTTCCCTTACGGAAATGATGCAGACCGCAGGTTCTTTTCTTGAAAAATCATTAATTGATTCTGTAGAAGAACATGTTCCGGTAAACGAAGGCGTTAATTTTGAAAAATATTTGTATCTCTTGCATACATAGAACCTGCCACTGGCAGCTTCTATTGCATACATTGGTATTAAAAATCACCATATATCTTTTGAAAATTTCTCTACTGAAACTCTTTCTTTTGATATATGGTGATCTTCTTTCTATATTATTGGTATCTCAGATTGATATTTCGTTACATAATTTCTGACAACGTAATCTGTGCTCCCACAGCTTCTGCCTGTAATTTATAAACTTCCGGATAATATCTTGTCGAAAATACATATTCCCCATCATTTACAAATACTTCAACAGAGGATGTATCGGCCAGAATCTTCAGATTCTCCACTTCTTCCACTTCTACATATCTCATGCTTCTTCCTGAAGATACTGAAGTTTTATCCTGATCTGTAAAATGCATCCGGAATTTTCCATCAGCATAATCCAGGATCAGCTTCTCTGAAAGGATAACTTTAAAGCGGTTCTTTGTAATATCCGAAATCGTCATTTCATATACCGGATATTCCTCTCCTGCCAGCATACCTTTCACATCACTTACCAGATGTTTCTTCTCTTCTAGTTCTCTTATCGGACGTTGACAGATCTTGCCGTCTTTTTCAAAGATTTCTCTTGGAAATGTAAAGCAATGCTGCCATCCTGTCTGAATGGTCGGATTGCTGTATTCTTCGCAGTCCGGCATTCCCATCCAGCTGATGTGGATCCTTCTTCCGTCTTCCGTCTCAAAACTCTGCGGGGCATAATAATCAAACCCATAATCCCACAAATGATACTCTGACAACTTGTATTCTCCAAGAATATCTCCTTCTATCTCAAAGTATCCGGACTGATATACATTACGATCCTCCCAGATACCACCTTCCAGTCCCTGAACAGACGTGGAAAGAAGTTTCTTATCTCCGATTTTGAAATAATCCGGGCATTCCCACATATACCCGAATGGCTTTTCGGATTCCACCCGGTTTCTGAACTTCCAGTTTACTTTATCTTCAGATTCAAATACAAGTACCTGACCTACATCTTCGTTCGTTCTTGCACCCTGTACCATATAATAAGTACCATTTTCTTTCCATACCTTTGGATCTCTTACATGACAGGTCAGATCGTCCGGATAATCTGAATTTCTCATCAGTTCTTTTTTCTTTCCGAACGTCTTGCCGTCTTCCGTTATAACCAGAACGGTATTGCCCTCACGTCCGGTGCGGATGTAATCATATTCCCCGTCTTCTAATTTGACATTTCCTGTATAGTACAGATACATTTTTCCATCTTCAATAAATGCGGATCCGGAATATACTCCGTGACAGTCAAATGGCTGATCTGGATAAAGTGCGGTACCCTGATATTCCCACTTAATCATATCCTTGCTGGTATAGTGACCCCACATCTTCACACCGCCTTCTGCATTAAACGGCGAATACTGGAAAAACGCGTGATAGATACCCTGGAACTGGCAGAGTCCATTTGGATCATTCAGCCAGCCGACCGGCGGCATCAGGTGTAGTTTTTCACGAAATTTTCTATCTGATACGGATAACTCTTCTCTGGTTTTCTGGCTTTGTTCTGCTGTCTCTACTAATTTTACAATATCTCTTGTTAATGCGTTCATAAATCAATCGTCTCCATCTATCTATAAGCATTATTTCTATACACATTATTTTATAAGTGTCATAACTTTACTTGTTGTCTTAACTTCAGCAGGTTCTGCTTTTGTTACATTTCCGAATTCATCTGTATTTGTCAGAATCATCATTGTTGTCGTCTGATATCCTGCATTCTTGATTTCCTCAAGGTCCGCTTCTACCAGAATATCTCCTGCATGTACTTTGTCGCCATCAGAAACTTTCTTTGTAAATCCTTTTCCATCCATCTTTACAGTATCGATACCGATATGGATCAGAAGTTCGCCACCCGCTTCTGTTGTGATACATACGGCATGACCTGTCTCGAAGATATTCGATACTTCTCCGTCGCATGGCGCTACGATTTTTCCGTCTGCAGGCTCTACTGCAACGGTAGCTCCGAGCATCTCTGATGCGAATGTCTCATCTGCTACTTCTGCTAACGGAATCTGTGTTCCATTTACCGGGCTTGTTAATGTCTCTTCTGTTGTAGCTGCTGTTGTGTCGTCTGTTGCTACTGTGTCTGTTGTTTCCATATTTTCTACTGCTGCTGTCTCTGCTGCATCTGCGGTTGCTGCCTTTGGTTCTGCATCCTTATAGATCAGGAATGAGATCACGAATGCTACGCCAACTGCAATCACCATCTCGATCAGGTACTGAAGCGGCTGGTTCAGGCAGAGCAGGATACCGAAGATACCTGTCACACCAGTTCCTTTCGCTCCAAGATGTACCAGTGATGCATATAATGCCCCACATCCTCCACCGATACATCCGGCGATGAATGGTTTGAAGAATCTTAAGTTTACACCGAAGATTGCAGGCTCTGTAATTCCCATAAATGCACTGAGTGATGATGGAAGCGCCAGAGATTTGATCTTCTTATCTTTAGACTTAATACCTACTGCAAGTGCTGCAGCTCCCTGTGCTACGTTGGCTGCACTTGCAAGTGGAAGCCAGTATGTAACACCGTATTTTGCAAGCTGTCCGATGTCAATGGCTGTATACATCTGATGAATACCGGTTACTACGGTTGGTGCATATAAACCTCCCATGATCAGACTTCCGATTCCGAGAGGAAGCGTTAGCATCCACTGGATTGCTCCGAGAATTGCATTTTCAGCCCATACGAAGATCGGTCCTACAATTGATAATGTAAGATAACCTGTTACAAATACGCTGACCAGAGGTGTTACGAACAAGTCAAGAACTTCCGGAACGATCTTATGTAACTTCTTCTCGATCACTGCCAGAATCCATACGGCGATGATAACCGGAATGACGTGTCCCTGATATCCGACCATATCGATCTTGAACAGTCCGAAGAAGACGCTCTGTGTCTGCTGTACACCCTCTGTTGCTACAGTATAAGCATTCTGCAGTGACGGATGGATCATGATCATACCGATAACTGCGCCAAGATACTGGTTCGCACCGAATGCTTTTGCAACTGAGAATGCGATCAGGATCTGCAGGAATGTGTAAGCAATGTTACTGAACAGATTCGCAAATACATAAATCGAACTGTGTGTATTAATATGGAGGAATCCGTTGCTATTCATAAAATCAAGTGAGTTCATGATTCCCATTAAGAAACCGCTGGCTACGATGGCCGGAATAATCGGTACGAAGATATCACCAAGCAGCTTGATCGCACGCATGAACCAGTTCTGCTTCTCTGCAGCTGCCTCTTTTGCCTCTGCTTTCGAGCTTGCCGTGATACCTGCAATGTCGATGAACTCGGCAAATACTTTATTTACCGTACCGGTTCCGAGGATAATCTGAAGCTGTCCCGATGCTTCGAAGACTCCTTTTACCCCATCTACATTTTCAAGTGCTTCTTTACTTACTTTCTTATTATCTGCAATGACAAGACGAAGTCTCGTTGCACAATGTGCTGCAGATGCAATGTTCTTACTTCCGCCGACATGATCCAGGATGTCCTGTGCGGTCTTTCTGTAATCCATATTAACTCTCCTTCCTCGTTCTATGTGTAATCGTTTTCACATCTTGTGATTTTATAATAAGAAAAAAAATGCCATTTGTAAAGATGGCATTTTTACTGATATTTGCTATTCGATTTTGTGCGGTTTGCACGAATTCTGTTGTTTTTGACTGATTCGGAATCTATTTACACATTTTGCACACTGATTTTCTGCTCCGGCATCTCTTAGTCTTCTATATTTTCTTCCGGATCATCAATGTTAGCGAGCCGGAATCCAAGTTTGATCTCTACCGGAATGCTTTCATCCCTTTCTATTACATCCAACAGGAGTTCTGCGCCCCGGATTCCACTGGTCTTATAGCCAAAATGCACTGTTGGTATTCCACCTGTTACCGCCTTTAAAAGCTGATTATCGCCAAATCCGGTAACCTGAATCGATGTATTTTCTAATATATAACGGAATCTGGATCCTGTGTCTTCTACATTCTTCGGAATCTGACTTCCGGCATAAGTATGAATCGCTTCGATTGCCCCGGCTGCGATTGTATCAGTGGCGCATGATATGATATCGATGTCATGTTTTTCATTCAATAATTCCAGAACCTTTTCATATCCGGATTCTGTCGTGAACTCCGCCACCTTATAATATCCGTCTTTTAATTCTTTTCCCGACCTTTTCAGACCTTCCCGGAATCCATCTTCTCTGGCCGCTCCAGCTGCTTTATCTTCTCTTGATACTCCGATATATGCAATCTCTTTCCGGCTCTTTGCCGCAACCGCACATCCCATGGCCTCCCCTGCGCCGTAATCATCATGATAAATACAGTTCGCATATTTCGTATGCTGACCAATCACAACCACCGGTACTTTCGATTCTTTCAGAAATCTCCGGTGTTCCGCCGTGATCATCGTTCCCACAAGAATAATCCCGTCTACCGGATAATTCTCGAACAGACGCATATACTCTATTTCCTTCGCCGGTGTATTATCCGTTCCGGCAAGCAGCATCTGGTAATTCCGCTCCGAAAGAACCTTTTCGATTCCTGCCATGATCCGGCTGATGGATTCTGAATTAATCTTTGGTACAACCACCCCGATCAGACACGCTTTCTTGGTTCTAAGCATACGCGCCTGCGCCGATGGCTGATAGCCGGTCTCATCAATTACTTTCTTAATCTGTTCTTTCTTCTCGTCACTGACGTATCCGCCGTTCAGGTATCTCGACACCGCTGCGCTGGATACTCCTGCCAGTTTGGCAATTTCTTTAATCGTCATACGCTGTTACTCCCTCTGTTCTTCTTCACTGCAGAATATTATAGCACATTCCTTCTACAGATTTTCTCCATTCTTACTGATTAGTATTTATCTGTATTATAACTGAAAAAGTCCGCCTAAGCGAGCTTTTTGCCAGATTGCGTATTAACCTTCAAACTGACTATGGTATAACTTATGGTAAAATCCACCTTTTTTCAGCAATTCTTCATGATTGCCCTGCTCGATGATCTTACCGTCTTTCATAACTAAGATTAACGAAGCATTCCGTATCGTCGAAAGTCTGTGTGCCACGATAAAGCTTGTTCTTCCTTTCATCAGCTTATCGAATGCTTCCTGTACCTGCAGTTCGGTACGGGTATCGATACTTGATGTCGCCTCATCCAGGATCAACATCGGCGGCAGACAGAGCATGACTCTTGTGATACACAGAAGCTGCTTCTGACCCTGGCTGATACTGTCTTCGTGAAGCACCGTGTCCAGACCTTTTGGAAGTCTCCGGATGAATTCCCAGCTTCTTGCTTCCTTCGCTGCACGAATGATCTCTTCATCGGTTGCATCCGGTTTTCCAAAGCAGATGTTGTCTCTTACGGTTCCGCTCTTGATCCAGGTATCCTGCAACACCATACCAAAGCTGCTTCTAAGGGCATGTCTGGATACCTCCCGGATGTCCTTTCCATCCACCAGGATCTTTCCTTCATCTACATCATAGAAGCGCATCAGCAGGTTGATAAATGTCGTCTTACCGCATCCTGTCGGACCAACGATTGCAATACGCATACCCGGTTTTACATCCAGATTGAAGTTCTCGATCAGTTCTTTTTCTTTATCATAACTAAATGCCACATCGTCGATTGTAACATTGCCATCAACTTTAGCAAATGCTCCTTCCGCATCCAATGTCTCTTCTTTCTGCTCTAACAGATCAAAGATACGGTCCGCACATGCCAGCGCATTCTGCATCTCTGTGACTACCGAACTGATATCGTTGAACGGCTTCATATACTGGTTCGCATACGCTAACAGTACAGAAAGTCCTCCGACCGTCAGCGTGCCGCCCGGTATCAGAAATGCTCCAAGTAAAGCTACTCCAGCGTAAATGATATTATTGACGAATCGTGTGGACGGGTTCGTTAAACTGCTGTAGAACACTGCTTTCTGGCTGTAGTTCTGCAGTTCTTTATTGATCTCATCAAATCTTCTGGATGATTCTTTCTCGTACCCAAATGCTTTTACTACTTTCTGTCCGCCGATCATTTCTTCAATCAGTGCGGTCTGCCGTCCTCTGGTCTCACTCTGCTTCCGGAACATCGTATAAGATCTGGAAGAAATGAATTTCGCCACTACGAAACTAAATGGTGTCAGTACGATCACCAGCAGTGTTACCCACACATTCTTAGAGAACATGAAAATCAGTGTCACAACGATCGTCACGATTCCTGAAAATAACTGTGTAAATCCCAACAACAGACCATCGGATAAGATATCTGTATCTGCAATGACACGGCTTACAATATCTCCGGTGCTGTGCTGATCCAGATAAGACAACGGCAGTACCTGGATATGACGGATTGCCTGTGAACGGATATCCTGCACGATCCGGTAAGTCATCCGGTTGTTCAACAGATTCATGAACCACGTAGCAAATGCTGATATCACGATAAAAATCAGAATCTGCTTCAGATAATACCACATCATATCAAAGTTCACCTGATGTGCCGATACAACTTCATCAATTGCATCACCGAATAAAACCGGCACATATAACTGCAATACTACAGAGATTGCAGCAAAGATTACACTGAATACAAGGAAAATCTTATACTTTCCTATGAGCTTTAATAATTTCTTCATTACTCTGCCGCTCCTTTCTCTGCCTTCTCTGTCATTTTATCCGCTTTGTCCAAATCTTTTCCGGTTTCCTTTGAAGATTTAACTGCAGCCGGACGTTCTTCCGGGAACTGTGAATAATAGATCTCCTGATAGGTCTCGCAAGTCTCCATCAGTTCTTCATGGGTTCCCTGTCCTGCCAGCTCACCGTCCTCCATAACCAGGATCTTGTCTGCCTGACGGATACCGGAAATTCTCTGAGATACCAGGAAGGTTGTCACATTGCCTTCCAGTTCACCGATTGCTTTACGAAGCGCTGCGTCTGTCGCAAAATCCAGCGCACTTAAGCTGTCGTCCAGAATCAATATCTCAGGCTTGCTGACCAGTGCACGTGCGATCGTCAGACGCTGCTTCTGTCCGCCGGACAGGTTACGTCCGTTCTGTTCTACTTCAAAATCAAGCTTTCCAGGCTTAGCTTCTACAACATCTTTTGCCTGAGCGATTGTGATTGCTTTCCACAGATCTTCATCTGAAGCCTGATCATTGCCCCACTTCAGATTGTCGCGGATACTTCCTTTGAACAGGATGGAACGTTGCTGTACCACTCCGATCTCACTGCAAAGTTCTCCCTGCGGATAGTCCTTTGCATTGATACCATTTACTTTTACCGTTCCTTCCTGTGGATCATAGAATCTCGGAATCAGGCTGACCAGTGTACTCTTACCACTTCCGGTTCCTCCGATGATTCCGATCGTCTGTCCTTTCTTCGCACGGAAGGTGATGTCCGATAAGCTGGATGCTCCGGCACCTTCGTATGTGAAGGTGATGTGGTTGAATTCAACTGCCAGATTATTGTCGGCCTGATCATTCTCGCCATCTGTCTCATATTTTCTTTGATCAGCATTTATCTGTTCATTCTTCATCTGCTCAGCCGCCACTTTGTATTCCATGCTGGACTTCACATCCAGAATACCGGCCACACGGTCTGCGCAAGCCATTGATTTGTTCAACGTAATGATCAGGGATGCCAGCTTGATCAGTTCTACGATAATCTGTGCCATATAGTTATACAGCGCTACTACCTGTCCCTGCTGCAGATTCCCGATATTGACCTGCACTCCGGCACGCGCGATCAGTAACACAGTTGCTCCGTTAATCAATACATACGTGAGCGGATTCAAAAGGGCAGAAATTCTTCCTACGAACTCATTCAATCTTGTAAGTTCTCTGTTTCCTTCTTCGAATTCTTCCACCGCCTGTTCTTCCCTGCAGAATGCACGGATGACACGGACACCTGTCAGATTCTCTCTCGTAAGTCCTGTCACACGGTCCAGACCTGCCTGTACTTTCTTGAACAGCGGAATACTGATCAGCATAATCGAAAATACAACGACAAACAGGATCGGTACTGTCACTACAAAGATCAGTGCACAGCGCACATTGATGGTAAATGCCATCACCATCGCACCGATTACGACAAACGGACTTCTAAGTAACAGACGCAGTCCCATGTTAATTCCGTTCTGCACCTGGTTCACATCGTCCGTCAGTCTCGTGATCAGTGTGTCTGTTCCGAGCGTATCCAGTTCTGTAAATGACAATCCCTGGATATGGTCGAACATTGCCTGTCTGACGCTGGTCGCAAATCCAACACTTGCCTTTGCGGCAAAGAACTGTGCGGTAAAACTGCACAACAGTCCGACTGCTGCCATGAGCAGTAACACGAAAAACATTTCCACAATATATCCATAGTCATTCTTCGCAACGCCCACATCAATAATCTGAGCTACCACAACCGGAACCATAAGGTCGAACACGACTTCTAATAATTTGAATAGCGGTGCCAAAATACTCTCTCTGCGGTAAGGTCTCAGAAACTTCTCAAGACGCTTCATTTCTTTCACTCCATTCCTTTTTCCGATAACTAATAAGTCATCGTTATCTACTTATTATAATATCCCTTGACTGTTTTATTATAGTCCGTTATCATTGATATGAATAATATTGTTTTTATAGCTTTGCAATACAAAAAATATATAAGGCAGGTAATCCAACATGGAACTCAGACAGTTAGAATATTTCCGCGAGATCGCATCCACCGGCAGCATCAACGAAGCTGCAAGACACTTAAATATGTCCCAGCCTCCGCTCAGCTACCAGATCCGTCAGCTGGAAAATGAATTAAATGTAAAACTTTTCGACCGCACCAGCAAGGGCGTTACTCTTACTGAAGCCGGAAAGCTTCTCTACGACCGATCCGGTAATCTGCTGGAATACGCCAGATCTACCGAGCTCGAGGTCTCGAAAACCGGGAAAAAACGGATCCTGCGTATCGGTCTGACTCCCACAACTGTAGATACCATCATGCCTTATATTTCCCAGTTTTCGAAAAAAAATCCCGACGTGAACTTTGAAGTCCACGACGGGATCACTTACTCGCTTTATCAGTATCTTCTGGACGGGATCATCGATATCTCCGTTGCCAGAACACCACTGCGTCTTGACGAAGTGTCTTATATGGAATTGTGTTCTGAGCCGATGATTGCAGTATCAGCACCCAAAAATATGGTTTCAAAGACCGCTGACGTTACCACAGATACACCGCATAATTCTTCGAAACACAATGCGGTTTCTTCCTTAAAGCTCTCCGATCTTTTACATAGACCGCTGATCTTATACCGGAGATACGAAGAACTCATCATGAATACCTTTCATGCCCAGAATATGAATCCGGACATCTTCTGTGTCTGCGATGATCCCAGAGGTGCCATGCTGTGGGCGAAAGAAGATCTTGCAACTGCCATCTTTCCGCAGTCCATGGCCAGCTTGTGTGACGGACTTTGTATACAAGAATTGGATGAGCCTGATCTTATAACTAAGATACTTCTGATCTGGGCGAAGGGAAAGAAACCGGTGCCGCTGGTGCAGGAATTTCTGGATGTGTGTGGTGAGCATTAGCACATTAGAGCTTGCGGCTCACCCACCATATAACAATTATAAGATATACCGCCATCATTCCTAATATGGCAGATGTTGCAACCAGTTGATTCATATTTTCCAAAGCAACTACTAACAGCAGAAGTACAATTTCGCCACACCAATAGGACCAGATACATTTCCTTTTTCCGTAATCAGTAATCCAAGTTTTGGAATCCACGATCCAGAGTAAATTGATGAATATTCCAAAACCAATAGATACAATTAGAGAAGTGGCCGCTTCCGCTGACATATTTATCATTCCATTTTTTACAAATACAATACATAACACCAATAAATCATACGCCAATAACAATATGCCATTTCTTTTCAATGATTTGATACTTTTCTGCATATCCATCTCTCCTCTCCAAATAGAAATCTTAGATAAACCCATCTACTTCTTCCTGCAGATTTACTCCATAAGAGAATACATAGGCTAAACATAAAACAATAATTCCAAAAATGAATCCTCTCACTTCAAAATTGATATCTTTCAGTCCATTCATTTTAATCAATACTCCGCAAATATAAACGACCACATTCTGAATCGTCGGCATTACTATACTGTAAATTCCTATTTTCTTTACTCTTTCTACATTTTCTGCTGTAAACGGTGTGCCCATTTCTGGTTGTTCCTTTGTGCCTTCCAGTGACTTCAGTATTTTATGAACGTTGCGAAAAATCAGGGCCAGTAATATAGATGTTGCTCCCAACAGCAGAAGCCACACGGATACCAGATGCATCCGCATATTTCCCTTTGCATCAATCAGTGTAAAGAACATCCCGTAGGCATTCATTATGGTATCCTGTTTGATGCCGAATATAGCCCCGTTAATGTGCACGCTGTGCATAGGTATAGCCGATCCCGCCCAAAGTAATACGATACCATCGAACCAATGTAAGATTTCCAGAAATCTCATCAGACTGGTCAGTGGTTTCCGGAATTTTTCAAAACTTTTCATCTTCATATTATTCACCCTCCTCTTCATCCAGATTTCCATCAAATTTTAAAATATCACCTACATCACATTGAAGGAAATAACAGATACGATTCATCGTATGCAAACGGATACCTTTGGCTTTTCCGCTTCGGAGTACCGACAGATTGGCCTCGGTAATACCGACTTGTCTGCATAATTCTTTTGAAGTCATTCCCTTCTTTTTCAGGACTTCATCCAAACATATACGAATTCCCATATTTCCTCCTTTCTGTGTTTGAAAATTATTGTTTTTCGATAATTTATAATTTTATTATAGCAAGGAATTATCGTTTGTCAATAATTTTTACCACGCAATATTCCAACCGTTTTTTTCGTAATTATGTGATTTTTCCAACTTTTCTTATATTTTTAACTCTAAAGAATCTTCTTTCGGCAACTACTTATAAACGCATGGCCCCAAAAAAAGATTATCCGGATAGTTCCCTTTCTCCAGATAATCTTTTCTTCTATGATTCACTATGCTGTTTTATATTCTCGCTTACTCCACCTTCGTCTTCTTCGGCAAAAACAGACTCAAAAGTAACGATACCACGAACACTCCTGCCACTGCATTTCCATTAAATACATCTCCTACCGCACTTGGAAATGCTGCAAAGAAGTTCCCGGATGTCTGTGTCAGACCAACTCCGATACTAAATGACAGTGACACGATAATCATTGTTCTGTCATCGAATTTACATTCTTTCAGCATCTTGATTCCTTCATACATGATCGATCCAAACATCATAACTGTACATCCGCCAAGCACCGCCTGTGGAAGTGAATTGAAGAATGCTCCAAGCGGCGGGAATAAAGATGCAAGTATCAGAATCAGTGCTCCCATCAGAATCGTAAAACGGTTGATCACCTGTGTCATCGTCACAAGTCCGATATTCTGACTGAATGATGTCAGCGGCAGACATCCGAAACATCCGGAGATTGCACTTGAAAATCCATCAACTGCCAGTGAACCGCGAAGTTCTTTCATCTTAAGATCACGTCCAAGTGCTCCCGTACAGACTGCCGTCGTTGCACCTGTCGTCTCTGCTGCCGATACCAGGAATACGATTGCGATCGTAAAAAATGCTCCCAGATTGAATACCGGCTTATGACTGGTCAGGAACACAAGCTTCGGGATACTGAACACACCAACCTCCTGAATCGTCTTATGAATACCGGAAAAGTCAACCATCGGTGCGATTCCCGCTACAGTAAATATAATTGCAAGTGCATAGCCAAATACCAGTCCGACCAGCACATTTAAATTCTTATATACGCCTTTCAGTACTTCTCTGGATACCAGACATACGATCAATGTAAATGCTCCAACGACCAGATGATACCAGGAACCGAAGTCTTTCACTCCACTTCCGCCGCCCCAGGAATCCATACCTACCGGCAGAAGTGATAATCCAATCGCGATAACTACACAAGCCGATACAACCGGAGTCAGATATTTTCTCCAGTACTTGGCACTCAGTCCAACAAAACCTTCAAAAATACCACCCAGAATAACTGCACCAACCATACCTTCATATCCAAGATTCGGATTCGTTGCAATTACCAACAGACTTCCAAGAAACGTAAAACTGACTCCCATAATAATCGGAAGTCCTGATCCGATCACTCCAATCGGATATAACTGTAAACAGGTTCCGATTCCGGCTACAAACATCGCACACTGCAATAACTGTGTAATCTCCGCCGAACTTAAATGCGCCCCATTACTTCTAAGTACTGCCGCACTACACACGATCAGTACCGGAGCCAGATTCGATACGAACATCGCCAGTACATGCTGTAAGCCAAACGGAATGGCTTTTCTAAGTGGAACCCTGCCGTTCAGCTTATAAATATTCTCTTCACTGACCGTCGTTATCTGTTCTTCTTTGTTGCTTTCCATGACATTTCCTCATTCTCTCTGTAAAATTTTATTTATTATAAATTTAACTTATATTTTACGAGAAAGCAACCGTGGAAGTAATAAATCCATTTATTACTTTTAAAAGAAGACTATTGCATCTGCAACAGCCTTCCTGATTTTGCTCAATTTTCTTTTTTTGTTTCTTCTATAATTCGTTGAATTGTAGTTACCGCTTCCTCCAATTCATCCGCAATTTGTTCTATAGGCTTTCCTTTTTTCAACTTCTTTCTAATCTGATTTTCCAGAAGACTCCGTTCTCCAAGTTCAATTCCAGCTTCTACCCCAGCCTCATACTCCGCTTTCCGTAATTTTTTCTCTTCAAATTCTTTATCATACTCATAGATGCTCACTTTGATCACCTCAGCCTTATTCTTCATCAAAAATTCTGCCAGAATTCCTTCCTCTATGCATTCATCTACCGCTCGCGTAACTGCTTCTTCCAGAGGAATATTCTGCGTCACATATTTTCTTACCCTCGCAACATATTTAGCATATTCCTTTAATGTTCTGCAGTGTTCCATCAGTTCTAGATTATGACCATCATTTACATTCAACATAGTCACCCTTAATTCCAGATCCGGATTATCCGTCGGGTTCTCATAAGCTGAAGATAATCGGAATTCATTATAATCGTCTACCTTTTTCGTCCCATTATAAAACACAATAAATCTTGGTGTCGGTATCTTTTGTATTACCGTTGAATATAAAGATTTCTGAACTACTAATCTTTGATATTCATCCGCAATATAGAATAAATTTCTAAGCGGAATATTCGGGTTATACGTCGACTGGTGCTCATACAAATATAAATTCATATCCATAATAAATGCCAGATCATTTTTCATTCCCATATAAATTGCATTTTTTAATGTGACAATCTGCAAATCTTCTGCATTAGTATAATTCCGACCATTCACTGCATTATACAATGATAGCAGATTTTCTTTATCATGATACAACATTCGAAAAATCGTATCTTTGTATGGCCGTTTTGCCTTTAACTGACGGTTGTTTACCTGATACTTTTTGTTGCGTCTCTTCTGACTCTTTCTTCTCGCCATATTTAATTCCTCCTATGTGCAGGAGGATATCTTACTTACACGTTCAGTCCTCTCCTGCTTTTTACAATTGATTGGTATAAAAAGCATAGATTTCTGAAATGTAATTAGAATGTAGATGGTATATGATTCAATATACCTTAGATTTCTTTTGAAGTATGCTTTTATATAGATTAACATACAAGTAAATATTATTCAATATATTTTTTCAGATAAATTAAACAGCAAAAAAATTCAACTTCGTCTCATCAAACGTAATCTTCTGCCCTTTCCTTCTAAAATACTCCTCCACAACCTGATACATCTCCTCATACCGTCCTTCGCATGCACAATTTCCCAACGGTTCGATCCAGCATGACTGCTTCCCACAGGCATCTCTTAAGTGGACTTTAAAATTCAGTCCTTTCTCCTCCAGCAATCCGTTCACTTCAATAATTTCATTAAATGTAATATAATTCATATCTGCTATCTCCTCCAGTTCTTTTCACTATAGTATCCGGCTGCATTGAATATCGTTGCGAATACATTGATCATCTTGTTCGACGTATACACTGCATGATACCGGTTATATTTTCCCCAGTCTGCATTCGCCAGTGTCCATGTTCCGGATACAGCAGCAAGATAAATAACAGCACACAAAAATCCCACGATAAGTTCGCCTGTTGCCATCAAGTGTCCATACTTCTGATTCAGCATCTGTGCTATCACTCCTGCCATGATCAGGCTTGCAAGCATACTGATCCAGAGTTTGTTCAGAATATAGCGGTTCAGCTTTGAGCCCATCCACAATATAATTGCAAGAATAAATGCCCCGCCATACAGGTAGATTACATACTGCTTCAATACCGCTGTATCACGACACACAATATATCCTCTTCCCATCAATGTTCCGATTGTAAAAAATCCGACAGGCTGTACAACTGCCCCCAGAAGCAACAATGTCAGATGCACTTTCATATTCGCCGAACATGTTCCTATGATCAGCAGACCTACCACAGCTGCAAGTGAAATCAGCCCGACATAAAGATGTGTTCCGATATAATCCTTCGGAAGCAGCCATATAGATATCACACTTAAGATCGTTCCTGCAATAAAAAAGCATGCAATCTCATTGTTCATCTCATCCCTGCTTAATTTCTTCTGTACAATATCCTCTTTCAAAAGAATTGCCAGACGTACCTGCCACTCTTCTTTTTCTTCCTCAATCTCAAGCTGATCGATCGATGTAATGTCAAGCTTACTTTTCAATGCCTTCTGACAGGTCAATTTTGTCTCTTTTAATGTTCGTTCTTCTTTTTCGATCTCATCTAATCTGTGAGATAATGCTTCCTGTAAAGTCAATCTATTTTCATAGATATCTTTGATCTCCTGTACCGGAATACCGATCAGACACAGCTTTTTAATTTCCTGAAGCTGTTCTACATCTGTTTCTGAATACTCCCGGTAATTATTTTCCTGATTACGTGCCGGATGGATCAGTCCTTCTTCTTCATAAAATCTTATATTCGCCTTGGAAATCCCAACCTGTTTTTCTACATCTTTAATCTTCATAAAGTGACACCTTCTTTCCATTCTTCCAGTCTGCCTCTGTAATGATCTCTTTGCGGTGTTTTATCGTCTTGTATTTTACTTTACCAAATAAACCTTTCTGCTCTTTACAATAAATGATATGAACTGCCATATGAAACTTCTGGTTCTCGTCTTCCAACTCATGACTGTATTCCAGATGAGTCGCACTGTAACGAAGCAGAAGCACTTCACCGGCTCCCACCGATACATTCCCACCATCCACAGACATAACCTGAAATGTAATGGTTCCCGGTATTTCGATTTCTTTTAATTCAATCTGTTCTTTTATTACTGTCTGAAGTTTAGAAATGATTTTGTTTCTTTCTTCACTTTTTTCCATACTGTCACCTTCCCTCATTCCGAATATCTACATCCTTCTCCCTCTTTGTTAAGATGATTATATTCCTTCAAGCCGCTTGAAGGTCAAGAGATTCACCATATTTTTCTTCCATTTTTTGCCTTTACTCGTATTCCCGCTCGATTTTTTTCTCTGCCAGCCGCTCTGTCTCTTCTATTGCTTCTTTATAGCCGGTCAGTGCCGCAAATGGTGCAAACTGAGCCGCTCGGTCTGCTATCGGCATCGGCGGATGTGTCTCCGATACATGATGCGGAAGGTTCAGAATATCTCCATACTTTTGCTGCACTTCGATCACCGATTTCTGTAATTTCCCCGAAACCTGTGTAACATTTTCTTTCGAAACATTTTCTTTCCTCACGCTTTATGTCCTCCGATCTGCCGGTTCCGTTCCATCGCAGTTCCATCCTCCTGCAGATTCATTCCTTTTAAGATTGCATTCTTCCCATATTTTTTCTTGATATCCAGCATCGCCTTCTGCATCTTCTTTTCCCGTTCCAGCTTCTCATTCTTCTCTTCCTTTTCCTTCTTTGCAATTCCAAAATCTGTAAAAAGATTCATCTGTTCATACTGCTGTTCTTCCTGGACCTCTTTCTCACTGATCACATGATTCGCTGCCATCGTAATCCGGCGGATCAGAAGATCCGGATTCACAATTTCATGATACAGCTTTACACCTGCCTGTGTCATCAGCCTCGATGAAGAAGTATGCTGCTTCAGATTAGCGGTTCCGTGTGCATGTTTCGGCAGCTTCCTGCCGTACCAGTCTGTCGTGATCTCCCCTACATTTTTCTTCGTTCCTTGTTCCAGATTCTTGATGTCGTATCCAATCGTCAGAACGATCTGATCCGTTACGAGACGTTTATCTACCAGATCCAATGCCAGCTGATCGATCATTTCCTTTACCACGATCTTCGTCTGCTCGAAATTATATGGACAATGCAGTACCTGTCCCGCACCCATACTGTTATTTTCGGGCTTATACGCCTTCACATCTGCGATCGTGCATGGCTCCCATCCCCATGCATGGTCAATCAGAAGTTCTGCATTCACCCCAAATAGCCGGTACAGCAAATCTTCATTATAATATTCCCCCGGCTTACCAAGAGAACATCTTGCCACATCTCCCATGGTAAATAATCCGACTTCCGCAAGCTTCTTCGCATACCCCGGGCCCACACGCCAGAAATCCGTGATCGGCTGGTGCGCCCACAAAAGCTTCCTATAAGAAATTTCTGTAAGTTCTGCGATCCTCACCCCATTCTGATCCGGCTCGATATGCTTCGCCACAATATCCATGGCAACTTTACACAGGTACAGATTCGTTCCGATTCCGGCCGTTGCCGCAATCGACGTCTCCTGCTGGATCTCCCGAATAATCTTTCCAGCCAGCTCTCTTGCCGTCATCCGGTAAGTATTCAGGTAATCGGTCACATCCATGAATACCTCGTCAATGGAATAGACATGGATATCCTCCGGTGCAACGTATTTCAGATAAATGTTGTAGATCTCCGTACTGCATTTCATATATAATGCCATTCTCGGAACCGCCGTAATATAATCCAGTTCCAATTCCGGATGTAGTTTTATTTCTTCATTATCTACGGAAGTTCCTGCAAACTTCTTTCCGGGTGCCATGCAGATCCGTCTTTTATTCACTTCTTTTACCTTCTGCACGACCTCGAAGAGTCTGGCACGGCCCGGTATCCCGTAGGATTTCAAGGAAGGAGACACTGCCAGACAGATAGTCTTTTCCGTACGGCTTTTGTCCGCTACTACCAGATTGGTCGTCATCGGATCCAGTTCTCTTTCTTTGCATTCTACCGATGCGTAAAATGATTTCAGGTCGATTGCGATATAGCTTCTCCGTCCTTTGTCTGCCATGCCTGTTCTCCTCCTTCCTTTACTCACAAATTCATTCACAAAGTTTTTCTACTTCGAATGTATGTTCTCATTATACCAATATTCTGATTTTTCCACAATACAGAAGCAGTTACAAATTATTTTTTCTAAAACTATTGACCTTCAAGTTACTTGATGGTTTATATTATAGACAACAAAAGAGAAGAAACAAAAAATTGATAAGAATGCCGGCTATTACCAAATTCTCTTAAAGAAAGGGGACATTAAAATGAAGAACGGAACAAGAAACGAAAAAGTTGTCTTTGATATTATTTTTAACTTAATTTGCATGATATACATAATCTACAGCTGGATGTCAATTACAAATGTTGGAGTCGTAACTGCACTGACACATAATAATGGTGATGCTATGCTACTGATCTTCGGTGCTGCAATTGTTCTAATCGTCTTTTTTATAATCGATATCATTTCTTTAATATTAGGCAAAAAGCAAAAAGGATATTTGCTGCCGGGGTATGTCGGAGTGTCTATTGGTGTGAAATGTATCGCAATACTATTCCTGGTTTTAGCATATATATTGAAGCTTAAAATCTAAGTACCCGCCACCGGTGGCTTCTTTCAAACACATAGCGCTACAAAGAACCTCCCGCTGGTATCTTCTCTTGTATACTTTGATATGTCAAAAATACGGCCGGCAATATATTCTTACTCATAATCTCAGAATATATGCCGACCGCATTTTCTATCTGCCAAATTATTTATAATCCATCACCAGAAACATCGGTTTGATCGCTACCACTTCGTCATACTCTTCTTTCTCGACGACTACGCTGGAATTCAACGCTTTCAGATCTTTTTTCAAAACCTGCAATGCTTCCGGAATATTTCTCGCACGCCCTTCTTTCATAATTTCCTGCATTCTCTTTAGCACAATCGGATGTGCATAGTGAGCCGGTACCGGAAAATCCGGATACACTCTGATATACTCTTCCATCTGACTGATCGATTCCGTCAGCCGCTTCTCAATATAATTCTTATTATTCTTCGAAGTCGGAAGTACATTCGCTCCGGCAAATAAGAAGATTGCAGCCAGACCAAACAAAAGGAAATACATTCCAAATCCTGCATGGGTCGTCAATGCATAGATACCATAGACGAACGCCGCACCGCCCATCAGTACGATTGCAAGAGCTACCCATTTATACGCCGGGTTACTTCTGTCATAAGTACGCTTTTTCTTCGCCGACTGACTCAAGTCCATATAGATATCCGATTGCTTTTTCAGATACTGTTCTGCCTGCTCCAGCTTCACGAGACATCTTTTTGTTTCTTCCGATACATTTCTTTCTCTTTGCTTTTCTGCCAGCCATCTTTCCTTCTCTGCCAGCTTTCTCTCAGCCTCAAGACTGTGTACCGGAATATCCGGATATTCTTCTTCTATGTACGCAAGAAATCTGTCCACATCTTCTTCATGTTTGAAATTGCATTGCTTTTCTTTTCCGTCCTCATATACGACCACAAGATAGGATAATGTACCGAATACTCCTTTTCCTGTAAATCCACCCTTACTCATGGCGATTCTTTTGAAGATCCTTTTTACAGAACTGATCGGTATGTAATACCTTCTGTCAATATAGAAACTGCTAAGATACACCGCCTTTTTTCCAATGCCACAAGGTCCGATCTTCTTACATTCTTTTCTGTCTTTTATCAATTCTTCATCCGGAATCGATACATTACCCAGTCTTCGTGGTTTCATCTTTTCATCATCTCATTTCTGTCAATTCATTCTGCCTTTTTATGTATTCAAATTACGCTGTCTTACAACTATGCTTTCATTGGTTTCTTTGTAGCATGGATAAAGATTCCAAGGAATGCTGCTGCCAGAATAATTCCTACCGGATAAGCAACCTTCGTAGAAAGTCCCAGACACTCTTCTGCACAGAAGAAATATGTCATGGAAACTGCACTCATGAATGTTGCCGGTACCGCTGTGATCCAGTAATTCTTCTTCTCGCGGAACAGATACATACTTGCTGTCCACAGAACGATCATAGCAAGTGTCTGGTTTGTCCAGCTGAAGTATCTCCATACGATTGCATAATCCAGATGTCCGACAAATGCTCCGACTGCCAGAAGCGGAACACATAACATCAGACGTTTCTGCATCTTATTCTGATCAACTTTGAACCAGTCTGCCAGTACCAGACGGGCACTACGGAATGCAGTATCTCCGGAAGTGATCGGGCATACGATAACTCCGATCATTGCAAGTGCAACCCCGACACCGCCCATAGTCTTAATACATACATCATAGATTGCTGATGACTGACCATTTGCAAGAATATCATTCAGACCTGTACTCAGACCACCTGTGATTTTATAAATAGAACATCCTGCTGCTGCCCAGATCAGTGCGATCACACCTTCTGCAACCATCGCACCATAGAATACGAAATGTCCCTGTTTCTCAGACTTCATACAACGTGCCATCAGTGGTGACTGTGTAGAATGGAATCCAGAAATAGCTCCACATGCTACGGTAATGAACATGAAGCTCCAGATTGGCTTTCCCGCCGGATGCATATTGGTAAAATGCGTCCAGATCTCAGGAATCGTATAATTCGGATTCATAAAGATACCAAAGATAACACCGACTGCCATAACGATCAGACAGATACCGAACAATGGATAGATACGTCCGATGATCTTATCGATTGAAATAAATGTTGCAACAAAGTAATATGCAAGGATGATCCAAAGCCATACTTCCGGGTTAGCCAAGGCTCCCGTCACGCCTTTATTGCCAAGCAATGTAACGATCAGCCCCGCCGGTCCTACTGCAAATACCGTACCAACCATGACCAGAAGTACAACGCTGAATACACGCATCACATTCTTCATTACATTTCCAAGATAAATTCCGCACACTTCGGAAATAGATGCTCCGTCATTTCTTTCAGAAAGCATACCTGAAAAATAGTCATGTACACCACCTGCAAAAATCGTACCGAATGTAATCCACAGGAATACAACCGGTCCCCACAATGCTCCCTGCATAGCTCCGAAGATTGGTCCCAGACCAGCAATATTCAGCAGCTGTACCAGGAACAATTTCCACTGTGGCATTACCACATAATCGACACCGTCATTGATCCGAACCGCCGGTGTCTCTCTGTCATCCGGTGCAAAAGTGTTCTCAACCACTTTACCATAGACAAAATACCCTCCTATAAGTAGCGCCAAGCAAATGATAAAACTAATCATACCAACACCTCCAATGTCTTTCATTTCTTAACATTTCCTTAACCTACCTTCATTATAGGATTTTATGTATTTTTTTCAAGTATTTTTTGATTTTTTCATCTATTTTGTACAATTTGACGAATGTTTTTATCTCATTCCAAGTTTCAACGCCTTTTTCGGACACGCACTCACACATTTTCCACAACGGATACATTCCGCAGAATCCGGTGTCTTTACCGGATCCACATCCATCGGGCAGACATGCGTACATTTACCACAATGTATACATTTTCCCATATTCACATCCATATGAAAAAGGCTGACTTTATTCAAAAGTCCATAGATTGCTCCCAGCGGACACATCACTTTGCAGAAAAACCTGCAGATACTCAAACATCCCACCAGTGTGATCACCAGGATTACCATTTTCACGGAAAATAATGTCCCGATCACACGGCGCAGTTCCGGATGTGTGGAAAGGAGCGGGATTCCTCCCTCCAGTGTTCCGACCGGACAGATATATTCACAGAATGCCGGTACCCCCCAAGATACCGGCATTTTTCCACTCATAGGAATTAATCAGCTTCTTTCGAACGCATGACGATTTAGTTTTAGTTTCTTCTTATTATAATGTATAATAACGATTTGATTAACAAACAGATTTGATATCTGTGTATTCATAACAGTCAAAGCTGTCTGCTACGTTCTTACATGTTAATTTTCCATCATATGTATTGATTGCAGAGTAGATAACTTCGTTATCTTTGCAAGCCTGCTCCAGTCCCTTTCCTGCAATCTGCAGTCCATAGGATAATGTTGCATTTGTAAGTGCGATTGTAGATGTTCTTGGAACTGCTCCCGGCATATTGCCTACACAGTAATGAACAACACCGTCTTCAATAAAGATTGGATCATCATGGTATGTAACCTTTGTTGTCTCACCACATCCGCCCTGGTCAACGGCAACGTCTACAAATACAGCGCCTGGTTTCATCTCTTTCAGATATTTTTTCTTGAAGATCTTAGGAGCTGATTTTCCTGGAATCAGAACGCATCCGATTACGAGGTCTGCTTCTTTTACAGCTTTTTCAATATTTGCATCGTTAGAAACAAGTGTCTGAATACGTGCTCCGAAGATATCATCCAGATAAGCAAGTCTCTGAAGGTTGATATCCATGATTGTTACGTTAGCTCCCATTCCAACTGCGATCTTGCAAGCGTTTGTTCCTACAGATCCGCCGCCGAGGATTACGATGTTAGCCTTTGGTGTTCCAGGAACTCCTGCTAAGAGAACGCCTTCTCCACCGAATCTCTTTTCAAGGTATTTTGCACCTTCCTGAATACTCAGACGTCCTGCGATCTGACTCATTGGAGCAAGCAGAGGAATGCTTCCGTTTCTTTCGATCAGTGTCTCATAAGCAACACCTTTTACCTTTGCTCCAAGGAGCGCGTCTGTCTGCGGCTTATCAGCTGCAAGATGGAGATATGTATAAAGGATCAATCCTTCGTGGAATAATGGATATTCTTCCGGAAGCGGCTCTTTTACTTTGATCATCATCTCAACTGTATCCCACACTTCTTTTGCTGTATCAATCATCTTAGCCCCAGCTGCCTCATATTCGGCATCTAAGAATCCTGAACCTTCGCCAGCACCTTTTTCGATATAAACATCGTGTCCTGCATTTACATAACTCTTAACGTTATCAGGTGTCATACCTACACGGAACTCGTTGTTTTTAATCTCTTTTACACATCCTACTTTCATTTTGAAAAACCTCCTAAAATTTTAATCCGTTTACTTTTCTGAATGAAGATTATTTTTCTTAACTTCATTTTGTTGAAGAATATTCTTCATCTCTTCCTGAACTCATACTAACACAACACAATTATCAATGCAATAAAAGTTATTTTTTTCACTAGTAAGTTATTTTTTTGTCTTTCTAATTCTTTTTCTCTTGTTTTGCAAAGTAATCTTTTACCAGTTTTGCCACTGTTCCTGACAACAGGAATAATGCGATCAAGTTAGGGATAGACATCAGACCATTACAGGTATCTGCAATTCCCCAGATGATACCAAGATCCACTGTTGCACCAAGGATTGCGACCAACGCATACACGATCATAAATGGTTTCACAACCTTTGTTGTAAATACAAACTCGACACATCTTGCTCCGTAAAGTCCCCATCCAAGAATCGTTGAGAATGCGAAACAGCACATTGCAATTGCAGTAAAGATCGTCACCCAGCTTCCATATGTTGTTACGAATCCTGAGATGGTAAGCTCCGCACCTGCTGCCACGCCGTACTGGATTCCTTCGCCTCCACAAAGGATAACCAGTGCTGTCAGTGTACAGATCACGATCGTGTCAGCAAATACTTCAAAGATTCCGAACATTCCCTGTTTTACAGGTTCATCTGTATCTGCACATGCATGTGCGATCGATCCGGTACCAATTCCGGCCTCATTCGAGAAGATACCTCTGGAAACACCACGTCTCATAGTCATAAACATGCTTCCAACCACACCGCCGGTAAATGCGGACGGGTTAAATGCTCCTACAAAGATCATCTCAAATACATGTGGAACTTTGTCTGCATTCAGTACAACTACTCCGATTGCAAGGATGATATAGAATACTGCCATGAATGGAACCAGCTTCTCTGTTACGGTACCGATACGTTTTACTCCACCAAGTAAAACAACCGCTACCAGTGCTGCAATCACAATTCCGATCACCAGATTCACCATACTTATCTGTGCGTCATCAATCACATTGTAGCTTATAAGTGCTGAATCGATGGATGTCGTAATGGTATTTACCTGTGTTGCATTTCCTGTTCCGAGTACTGTCAAACTTCCAAGGATCGCATAGACCGAAGCCATCCAGTACCATTTCTTGCCAAGACCGTTCTTGATATAATACATCGGGCCCCCAACATAATCTCCCTCTGCATTCTTCTCTCTGTAATGAACCGCAAGTGTAACTTCTGAGAACTTCGTACACATTCCAAGCAATGCGGACACCCACATCCAGAACACTGCTCCTGCTCCTCCGATTGCAATCGCACCGGCAACTCCGGCAATATTTCCCGTTCCTACCGTTGCCGCAAGCGCCGTACACACTGCCTGGAATGGAGTGATACTACCTTCTTTCGCTTCTGACTTTGTGAAGATACGTCCGATAGAATTCTTAATGGCATACCCAAATTTTCGGAACTGTATAAATCCTGTACGAGCTGAAAGTACAAGCCCTACACCGATGATACAGACCATTGCCGGAACCCCCCAGACGAAATTGTTAACGGCCGCATTCACGTTTTCAATTGTTTGTAACATTTCTTTTCCTCTCTTTCGTCGTTCGATGCCTTGATAATAGCATACCTTTGTTTTTTTGTATATAATTATTTTTGCACATTTTACATATATGTTATTATTTTCACATATCTTTTTATGCATTATGCACAATATTTTTTATGTTTTTGACGATTTAGACTCAAAAAGATTGGAGCATGCTTCATTTACATGATATATAAATAACGACAAAAAATTATCATTATCTATAAGTTTTTGCCTCTTTTTTCGCACTTCCGAGTGATTTTTCCCTTTTCCACGTTCTCTGTCTTGCAACTTTTGCAGATTCATGTTTAAATCTAATTATCAATATTACTTTCGGAGGAACTATATTATGAAAGATATGAAGGAATTGCTTCATTCTGCACATCTTACCAAGACACAAAAGATCATTGCAGAATATGTTCTGGATAATGCTTCGGAAGCCTGTTTTATGACATCAACGGAGATCGCATTAAAACTTGGAGTAAGTGAATCTTCCGTGATCCGTTTCAGCCGTACGATCGGATTTGACGGCTTTATGGATTTTCAGAAAGCATTGCGTAAAGATTATCAGGATAAGGTACTCAGCATTTCCAGCAGTATTACGGTCCCATCCCAGCGTATCGCAAAGCAGGCCAAATTAGACACCTCTTCTGATTATATCAACCGGCATTTTAAGAATGCCGCACATAACCTGGAAGAAATCTTTATTCAGAATTCTATCGAGACATTTGAGCAGGCTGCTGATCTCATTGTCTCCAGCAAGCACAAATATATTGCAGCAACAAGAGGCAATATCTGTCTTGCGGATTTCTTTCTCCTGTATCTGAAGCAGATGGTTCCGCATGTGACTATGACAACCACCACTTCTATGAGTCCAATCGACCATATGTGTAACATCTCACATACAGATTGTCTGGTACTGTTCAGTTTTCCTCGTTATTCTTCGCAGGATGAAGTAACTGCAGAGATGGCACATGACGCCGGTGCCTCTATTATAGTCATTACGGACAAACCAAGTTCTCTTCTTGCGAAATATGCCGACATACTTCTTACAGTACCTGTAGACAGTAATACATTTTTCAATTCTATGATCGGACCACAGTTTGTAACAGAGGCTCTGCTTGAAATCATCAGCCACAGAGCAAAAGGGATTGAAAAAAGGCTGAATATCATTGATAAATATCTGAATAAACTTGGAAATTACTAATATACCGGCAGCTTTTTCCGGACATATGGCAATCTACAGGGCCTGCCACTGGCAGCTCCTTACGAACGCATGGCGATAAAAAGAGCCTGTGATAAAACATTTATCTGTTTTTTCACAAGCTCTTTTTTGTCTCTATCTTCCTGCCAGTTTCATTCTCTTTTTCTTTCGCCAGAAATAATACGGGATCAGACACAACAGTGTCCCTCCCCATGCAAGCGGATAGCTGATCAGCAGAACTTCCACCTCATGATGGATCTTCGTAAGAATCATGATCCACGGAAGTCTTACAAAGAACAATCCTCCAAACGTAAATATCGTCGGCCAGAATACATCTCCCAGCCCGCGCAGGCCTCCCGACAGATTTTCAAGTAGTACACTTAACAGATAACTCGGTATCAGGAAGCGCAACATATATACTCCGATCTCAATAACTTTCGGATCTGTCGTGAACATATGATATAATGGCTCGCAGAATACAAAAAGTATTACAATAATCGCTCCCGTAAATATATAAGAGATCACCACATTCACCCGGATGCTCTTATATACCCTGTCCATCTTTCCTGCTCCGTAATTCTGTCCGGCAAATGTCGTCACTGCTGCTCCAAGCGCACTCGATACCGTCCAGAAGATCAAGTCAAGCTTTCCATAAGCTGCCCATCCAGCAGCGGTATTCGTACCAAAGCTGTTGACCGATGCCTGGATCACCACATTCGTCACACCGTATGCACATGCCTGAAGCGCTCCCGGAACACCGATCTTCAATTCTTTTTTCAATACTCTGGCATCCATCCGAAGCTCCCGGAACTTTAATTTCATAGCATCATATGCCCTGGTCAGCGACCATGTAACCAGAATTGCACTGACACACTGCGAAATCACAGTTGCAAGTGCAGCTCCGGCAATTCCCATCTTCATTCCTACCACCATAACGATATCCAGGATGATGTTCATCACACAACAGACCAGCAGATACAAAAGTGGTCTTCTGGAATCACCGACCGCTCTCATGATTGCTGCTCCCATATTGTAAACCAGTGTGAACAGAATTCCCATAAAATAAATTCTGAGATAGATTGTGGAATCTGCCATCATATCCTGCGGTGTATTCATAATTGTAAGCAACCACGGTGTCAGCACTGTACCAACCAGCGATACGATCAGACTGATCACAATAGAGAACAAATATGCCGTATGTAGTCCCACATGCAGACTCTTTCTGTCCTTTGCACCATAATATTGTGCGATAATAACTGCTGCCCCGTTCGCCAGCCCATTAAAGAATGTAACAACAATTGTTGATAAGACGGCTGCCGGTCCTCCGACACTGGCAAGTGCCGCTTTTCCCACGAAGCGTCCTACAATGATCGTATCCACAGTTGTATATAACTGCTGGATCAACGTCCCAAGCATGATCGGGAAGAAGAAGATCAACAGTTGTTTCCAGATAACTCCTTCCGTGATCGCATTTTTCTCAATTGTTTTTTTCCCCATTTTTTTGTCCCTCTCCTGCATTTTCCACATTTTTTGTTTTTTCTCTATGTAATTTCCCCTTTATTCAATTTCAAATGAGTGATATTCCCACTTTCATCACTCCGGCCAGAACCATCACCCATATTGGATTCATTTTCACTTTCCGAAGTAATATCATACAAACTACAAAAATCACTACCAGACTCCACTTCGTCCCTGCAAGTGCGATCAGATTCCTGCTTCCCCAGAATGCCGAGATCAGGATTGAGATTCCTGCCGCCGCGATCATCGCCACAACTGCAGGTCTTAAAGACCCCAGCACACCTTGCAGTACCTCCATGCTGCGATATTTTAAATAGAGTTTTGCAATGACAGTTACGATAATACACGAGGGCAGAATGCATCCAAATGTTGCCGCCAGAGCACCCGGTATCCCTGCAATCTTGATTCCGACAAAGGTTGCTGAATTCACTGCGATCGGTCCCGGTGTCATCTGAGAGATTGTAATAAGATCCGTAAATTCTGACATACTAAGCCAATGATGTCCCGTCACAACCTGTCCCTGTATCAGAGGCATCGCCGCATAGCCACCACCAAAGCTGAACATCCCAACCTGTAAAAAACTTAAGAAAAGCTGCAGATATATCATTTGCCTGCTCCTTTCCTGCTCATACATGTGCGTAAGACACCCAACAATCCACATATGATCACAATATACACAACATTTACCTCAAATACACAGGATGCCACAAATGCACCTGCCATGATCAGCAGCGAGATTCCGTCCTTTTCTTTCACTATGCCCGCGCCCATCTCATAGGTTACTGACGCGATCACCGCTCCGACTCCCGCCTGCATGCCTTCCAACATCTGACTTACCAGTTCATTAGTGCGAAACGCATTATAACAGACAGAAAGTAACGCTATAATGACAAATGGCGGAATGACTGTTCCGATGATCGATACCAGTACACCAGCAATTCCTGCAAGCTTATATCCTACAACAATTGCTCCATTTATCGCGATTGCCCCGGGTGAAGACTGTGCAATCGCAACCAGATCCAGCATTTCCTTTTCTTCGACCCAGTGAAGCTCATCTACAAATTTCTTCTTCATCAGGCTCACGATCACGTAACCGCCGCCGAATGTAAATGCACTTAAATATAATGTTGAAATGAATATCTTCCATAAGACTTTTTTTCTGCTATTCATATTTGATTTCCCTTTTCTCCTGTGGTTTCAACTCTAATGTAACACATGTCATATTTATATTATACACTTTTTAGGATAATAAAAAATTTTTAAATATCCACAAACAGCAATTTTGATCTTCTTTTTCATATGCTATAGTTTAAAGCTATACCCAACCTACAATTTTAAGTATTATGCAAAAAACTATTACATCTGGCATAATAAAATCATCAACTAAGCAAAGACAAATAATCAAAAAATCGGAGGTTTTCATATGATAAAAGACACATTAACTTATGACATCGTAGGTTCTTTTTTACGACCTGCAGAAATTAAAGAAGCACGTAAAGCTTATAAAGACGGTAAGATTACAAAAGAAGAATTAACACAAGCCGAAGATCTTGCAATCGCATCACTGGTAGAAAAGGAAGTGGCACACGGTTTGAAATATGTAACAGACGGAGAATTCCGCCGCAGGTGGTGGCATTTGGACTGGCTCAAAGAATTTGATGGATTCGATACCATTCATTTCACAAAAGAAATCAATGGAACCAGTAATGAAATTGAGCTTGGAACCGTTACCGGTAAGTTCTTCTATGATAAGAACAAGGCACATCCGGAGCTTTATGCGTGGGACTATCTTCATTCTCTGACACAAAAATATGACGGTATTACGGCTAAAAAATGTATTTCCGGTCCGAATATGATCCTGATCGATCACTTCCTTCAGCTTGGTAATAAAGAAACACCTTATTACGGAACAGACATCCATGCACTGATCGATGATATTGCAAAAGCCTATCAGGATGCAATTTTAGATTTCTACGACCATGGCTGCCGTTATCTTCAGATTGATGATACATCATGGACTTATCTCATCGATGAGAACTTCCAGAAAAAGATAACTGCTCTTGGATATACAAAAGGACAGATTCTGAACTGGTTCCAGCTTGTATCAACAAAAGCTCTGGAACACAAACCAGAAGATTTCTTTATTGCAACACATTTCTGTAAAGGAAACTTCAAGGGAAATCCTCTGTTCCATGGATTTTACGATTCCGTTGCCCCGGTAATCGCTGAAATTCCGTATGACGCATTCTTCGTGGAATACGACGATGCCCGTTCCGGTTCCTTTGCTCCATGGTCTGTCCTGAAAGATAAGGATGCTATCTTTGTCGCAGGATTAATCTCTACCAAGAACCCGATTCTGGAAGATCATGATTTTCTTAAAAAACGTTATGCCGAAGCCCGCTCCGTAGTCGGAGAGCAGATCGCACTTTCTCCGCAATGTGGCTTTGCTTCCGTTGAAGAGGGCAACTGTATTGATGAAGAGACACAGTGGAAGAAGATTGATCTTCTGGTATCTTGTCAGGATTTTCTGTAAAAACGCAAGAGAAGCTGCCAGTGGCAGCTTCTTTCAAATGCATGGCAATCAAAACCAGTGCTTCTATATTCCCACATTTCATACTATTTTTCGAATGGAATACAATTCCATAATTCCAATAATTTTATTTTTCCTGTTTCGTTTTCCCTAAAATTCCAACTCCACAGGCTCTTCTACTGCTTTTGAAATAACGGAAATCTTACTTTTCTCTTTCATACTCTTACGCCATCCTTTCTTCTACTTAATCTTTACACTTGCCTCGCTTTCATTGCGAGAAACTTCTTTTTCTTGCTTATAATGTAAACGATCAAGTAACTTGAAGGTCAATGTTTTTCGAGAAAATTTAATAGAAAATCGGAATCTTGGTATTTTATCATAAAGTGATCAAATGTGTTCAAGCTTTTTGAAACAAAAATAAGAGAAACGCTGTAATTTCAACGTTTCTCCCATTTTTACTTAATGCCGCAGACCGGAATCGAACCGTTTTAGATAACGACAAATACTGAAAGAAAGGGGCTTTGAAGACTTCATCAAGTCTGCGGTGTTCAAAAAGTGTTCAAACGCCTGTCACTCACAAACTGGAATTTTCCGAAGTTTACTTTATACTGTTAAATACTATAAATTCATCCCACAATTCATCATAATTGTCAAACTCATAATATCTGTCTGCAACTTTAAAATATTTACCTGGACTAATTGTCAGCGTTTCATCTGTCGCAAGATGGATAGTATAATAAGAAACAGCACCACTTGATAATGCTTTGTTTTCGTCTACTTCGTCACCAAGTTTTACTTGATTCAACAAATTTATAAACTCGATAACTTCATCATCTGAAAAAGAATACGAATAATCACCGTCTTTCCCGCCTGTAGTTCCTGTATGTTCTATTTGTTTGATTTCCGACGCCTCAATGCTCTCCAAGTCCTTATTCACATCTTGTTTTCCGCATCCTAACAATGTACCTGTAAGGGAAATAAGTATAAGTAAAACTATTCCAATTTTTTTCATTTACATAACCCTCCATTTACATTTCAGTTTGACAACTTCCAGCCCGACAAGCTGGAAGTTGTTAGCTTCAATATCCCCATGTAAGCAGTTTCCAATCTCCGCCTTCTGTACGAGCAAGCCACCATTGCCAATCTGTATATTCTTCATCCGCATTCCATGCTCCACCACCATTTTTCGGCGAATGAAAATTACTTTTAAACATAATACACTGTGTAAAATCTGGGCTTAGATTTTGACCTTTTGCCAACTCATTCATCCAAGCAATATTCTCTTCATTCACTTCATCATCAGAAGAATAGAAAATATCGTGTAATTCACATCCTTCCCATGTGGAGAACTCTTCTTTAATTAACTCGATAGCAGCATTCATATCTTCTTCTGAATAGATAGACGATGACCCATAATTGATTTTAGCATCCGATACAGGTTTTACTCCACATCCAACTAATCCGCAAAAACAAACCATAAACAGTAAAAGTGTCACTATCTTTTTCATATATACCTCCTCAAATTCAAATTTGCTTAACTATTATTTAGTATAAATCATATATGTTCAACGCACAAGAAAAAAGTATGCAAGACTTTCACATCTCCACATACCCTTTTCCGCACTGTACCGACTTTAAGCATAGTCTACCGTCCATATTCCCTTGTTCGTGTTTTTCTGCTAACCAGCGTCCCGCAGGGTGCCCAGAGCGACGGTTCCTAACAGGGCGACGGGTCGGCTGGGCAAGCGGTCGGCTTAGAAATCATTCCTATCCTGCAACATACTTCATATTTGATTCTCTCCGCCCCTCATATTTCTCTTTTGCTAAGAGTTTGTCGAGGAACTCCGACACTTCTTCCATATCATCACTGTCTATTAAATCCAGTTTCATCAGCACGTCAAGGTCGGTCTGGTTCTTCGGCTGGACAGAAACAGGCTGTGACATATCCACCACCACTTTCAACGGCTTTTTCCTATTTGCTGTTTCAATATCCGTAGTTAATCCCATAACGTGGCTTTTACTCACGCCGAATATCTGTGATAATTTTTCCCATATAGATTCATCTCTCGGCGTTCCGTTTCCATTTTCATAGTTCGTAAGCATACTTTGTGAAATGCCTAATTCTTTTGCAAGTTCCGCAACGGTTATATTCTTTTCTTTCCGCAATTCTTTTATTTTATTCATAGCGAGCCTCCTTTATAAGCACATTATATTTCATCAAACTTTCTCTGTCAATCTTTTTATCGGATATTCAGATATTTTCTATTGACATTCTGTTACGCTTGTTTTATCATAGGATTATCTTAATATCTGATAATCAGATATTCGTAAGGAGGTGAAACGATGATTAGAGGAAATGACTTTATTTTAAATCCAGACAAACTGCAAGAGGAATTTCAGTTAGTAGAAGTTTCTGACTGGATAGACTTTTCTACAAAAGAAAAATTAGGATTCTACTATACAGTTCTTCTTCCAAAATTAAAGTTTGAAAAAGTCAAAGTAGGCATTAAAGCTAACACAGCGATTGTTACCAACGAAGAACTTGAACAAAAAGGGCAGATTCCAGTCTCATTTGATGGCTTACATACTTGGGCTAGTCTCTATAATGGACGTCTTTCTGTCAAAGCAGAAGCTTCCAATATCAAAAAAGTGGAAATGAAATAATTTCCCCACTATGTCAGCCAGTCAGTGCCGGACAACGTCATAGGTGCTGAACTGGCTGACCTCTATACTTGATATATAAAACAACATCTTCCGAAAATAATCGGAACATTCATTACAAAAAATTAGGATATGAGGTGAGATTCGTGAGCAAAACAAAAGAGTGTTTTGCATACAATACGAAAATCATTGAAACTCCTACTACAAAAGAAGTATATATTTACGAAAACCCTATTTTTATTCACTCGAAAGAAAAGGCAGATTTAACAGATACAAGTAACCGAAAAAAATTTGATGAAATGTCAGCTCATAAGCAATATGACAGTTTAAAACGCAAACAGAAGCATTACGAAATTTTAGTATAGATGTTTCCAAAAAAAGCGGTAGAAAAATACGCTTTGGAAAATTTTGGAAGGATACCGCAAAGTTTTATTGAAAGAGATTTTGCAAGGAACTGTAAAGTGATGGAAGAAAGCAGAAGGATTGTGAAATAAAATGAAAGACACGATATTATACATCAGTGATAGAGAAAAAAGAGTAGTAGATTTCTTAAAATATCTTCAAGAGAAACTGGAAGATAATAAAAAGTGGTGCGATTTAGATTATCAGCACGATATTTTAAAAACTGAAAATTATGATATTGTTGGAAAATCATTTTATGGAAGTCGTTTGGGGTGTGGATATGGGCATTGTTTATATTACTGCATCGATGAAATAATTGACAAAAATAAAATGACAGAAAAAGATAATGAACAACTAAAGGAAATTTTGGTTCATGTCAGAGAATGTGCAGAGCAAGAATCGGAACTTGGTATATTGTATATTCTTGGTTTGGTGTAAAAACAGGAGGACAAGTGATGAAAAAATCACGTTCTAAAATAATTATCAAAACAAGAAAAGGCGGATACACCAAGATATACGCAAACGGCAAGTGGCAGAAGAAAGTATACAACATAAATTTCCATGCGGACTGCATTGGGAATTTTATAACTACGATATGCACTTTTGATAAATACAAAGCGGACAAAAATGGCTCTATTTTGTATGACAAGGAAACGTTGGAAACAATGGTAGAGCATTGTGAAGCGAGGTTTTAATCATGTGTAAATCTTGGGAAGAAGCATTTAAAAGAAGACATGATATTATACCAGAAAAAATTGAAATGTTTAAAATGTCAGAGGAAGAATATGTAAAGAAGACTATGCCGGAACCGTTGATAAGGTTAGAAGAGGAACGATGCAGAAATTGTAACCGCCTTTTAGGCAAATTCAACGGACAGGCTGAAATCAAATGCCCGAAGTGTGGGAAAATCAATATAATCGGAGTAGAACGATGAAATTTTGTTTCGGAGATATTGTTGTTGTCGAGGAAAATCAGA
>OFMQ01000225.1_pt1 | contig 44916 bp, 36 predicted proteins | sample 1541851 | NCBI WGS metagenome assembly OFMQ01 (sample SAMN04209227, study PRJEB22552) | human gut metagenome | biome: gut; material: feces | host: Homo sapiens | place: USA: Oklahoma | reverse complement strand
GTTGATGACCGATAGCTTCTGACTTTGGTACATTCAGAGAAGTAAAAATTCTGTGTTCTTTATCAATGTTTGGCAAATATCTGTCTAACCATTTCTGCTTTTCATCCAAAGAGCAGGAGTTTACTGTTGCAGATAAAATAAAAATCTCCGCCGTACTATCATTCACCAATTGTTCAATAGCGGATACGGCGTTTTCAAAAGGCTTTAAATCGCTGAAAAAACCTTTTTCAAACATTCGTTCAAGGTATAAATTTTCATCGTGAAACCTTGCTATTGTTCCATCCATGTCAATATAGATTTTTGTTCTTTCTTGTAATATGGGGATATTACCGGAGGCTACTTGTTCGCTAATGTCATCCAATTCATTTATAATTGCTCTTTCCCAATCATCAAGATTATCAGAAAGCGAATTTTTGCAATACTCAGAGTTCAAACGGGATATATGCTCAAAAAATTCCTTTTCGATGCTTTTCTCACCACGAAATCCATTGAACCATTCATCAAGCAACAATTTGACAAATTTTGTAGCGAAGATATTATTCATTTCTTCTCTGTCGAGCTTTTTTGACGCATACATTGCATAATCTCCAAACCATTCTGTGATACGATCAGGTTCGGGCGTATTGTGCCTTATTTCATATCTTGCTATCAATTCGATTTTATCAACTGTGGACAACTTTTCCATATTATAATCCTTTCTCAGTCAAGTTGTGCTACCTGTAGCACAAACAATAGTGCGGTGTGAAAACACACCGCACAACTTCGTTTACTGTCAGAGAACTATAAAACTATATTTTTTGCGTTCATAATAGTTTCTGCCTTTGATTTGTCATTTGTGGAAACCCGGATAACCATACTACCGTCTGCTTTAGTCTGCTTTTCAAAAGAAATAGACGCATTGTTTAAAGCATTTATCTGTTCGTCAGTAGCAGAAAAGTAGTAATAATCAGATATAGCGTTTTGCTCAGGCTCATTTTCTCCGGAAGAAATTAGCTTTTCGACTTCTATCTGCCGTTTTGTCTTAGCCTTTAATTCTTCTTCCTGCGCAAAAGGTTTCTGTACCTCGATCTGAGCAGTTTCAAACTGTGTCTGTATGTTCTTCAGCTCTGCCTTTGCATTTTCAATATGATCGGGTATGCGACCTATCGCATTATCGATACGGGTTATATTACCGTTAGGATCATCACCGAGCGATACTTTTTGAGTTGTAGCACTTTTAAGTAAAACTTCATAGAAATGCGTTGTAAGATTGAGCTGAAGTTCCATATCAAAGCCTCTGTATTTACCGATTTTTATCGGGTCTGAGCTATTCATTTGCTTACAGGATTCTAAAATAGCTTTTCCGGCATCAGCTTTTTCTGAAATGTATTCGCCATTGATTTCCATACCGACAAAACTATCATCAACAGGCTTCGGATGTGCTTTTGCGGTCGATAAATCCTGTTCTAATGCCTTTATAGTATTAGCCAACGATGCAATCTTCTGAGGATAGAATTTAATTATTTTGTCCTCAAGGTTGTACTTTTCAGAAAGATAGTTAGCTTTCAGCAGCTTCAGCTTTTGTATCTGAATATCTAAATCCATCTTTTCTTTAATGTACGGATTTCCGGTTGCAAGCATTTTGATTTCCGCATAAGATAGAGCCGTTTCATCTATATCATCAGCGGACCTTACAGGTGATTTGCTCGTCATAATCTGACTGGCGAATTTCTGTTTGCCTTCAACAAGCTGATAAAGATAAGCATCGAAAGTCTGTTCCGTAACATACCGATAGATTTCAACCTCCGGATTTGAGTTTCCCTGACGAATAATTCTTCCGGCTCGTTGCTCAAGGTCTGACGGACGCCAGGGACAATCTACATCGTGTAGTGCAATAAGCCTATCCTGTACATTCGTTCCTGCTCCCATTTTCTGAGTAGATCCAAGCAATACTCTGACTTCGCCTTTACGTACCTTTTGAAAGAGTTCCTTCTTCTTAACATCTGTATCGGCTTCGTGTATAAACTTAACTTGATTTTCAGGAATGCCTCTCTCAATCAGCTTTTTTCTGATGTCGTTATAAACGGAAAATACGCCATCATTCTTCGGAGTAGACAGATCACAGAATATAAGTTGAGCAGATTTTTTATCCGAATTTTCATTCCAAATCCGATATACATTATCTACACAAGCGTTAATTTTACTGCCCTCGAAATCAGGAAGCATATCATTAAGCATACGCTGATCAAGTGCAAGTTTCCTGCCATCATTAGTAATTTTAAGCATATTGTCAACACTTGCGTCAACATTTCCTTTGCGTACATTCTCGGCACGTTCGGCAAGTTGTGCTACCATTTCTTTTTGTATTTCTGACGGTTTGACCGCAATATTGTGGAAGTTTGCTTTAGGCACGGGAAGTTCCAACATATCGGCTGTGCGTATATCGGCAACTTCTTTGAACATTGACATGAGTTCAGGTAAATTGAAAAACTTTGCAAACCTTGTTTTTGCTCGGTAACCCGTGCCTTCAGGTGTAAGTTCTATTGCAGTAACCGTTTCACCGAAAGTGGAAGCCCAGCTATCGAAATGCTGTAAATCATTCTTTAAGAGCGTATCATACTGCAAATAACGCTGAATGGTGTAAAGCTCCACCATGCTATTTGAAATAGGTGTGCCGGTTGCAAAAACCGTTCCACGTCCTCCGGTTATTTCATCAAGGTATCTGCATTTCATAAACAAATCGGACGATTTCTGAGCTTCTGTCTGTGCAATGCCACCGACATTCCGCATTTTCGTATAAAGGAAAAGGTTTTTGTAGTAATGACTTTCATCGACAAATATTCTATCAACACCTAATTCCTCAAAAGTAACTACATCATCTTTGCGTGACTGATCATTGAGCTTTTCGATTTTTTGCCTAATTGATTTTTTAGCTCTCTCAAGCTGTTTTATGGAGAAATTCTCACCACGATTACGCTTCAATTCGGCAAGACCTTCTGTTATTTCATTTTCCTGTTGCTCAAGAGAGGCTCTCTGACGTTCTATACTCATCGAGATTTTTTCAAACTGACTATGTCCGATAATGACTGCATCGTAATCACCCGTTGCAATTCTGCCACAGAATCGTTTACGGTTTTTGGTCTCAAAATCCTTTTTTGTTGCCACTAAAATGTTGGCAGACGGATAGAGCTGAAGATATTCCGAAGCCCATTGTTCCGTAAGATGATTCGGCACAACAAACAAAGACTTGTTGCATAATCCAAGTCGCTTACTTTCCTGTGCTGCCGCTACCATTTCAAATGTTTTGCCGGCACCTACAGCGTGAGCTAACAGTGTATTACCGCCGTAAAGAATATGAGCAACTGCATTCCGCTGATGTTCTCTGAGCGTGATTTCCGGATTCATCCCGCTGAATACTATATGACTTCCGTCATATTCACGAGGGCGGATTGAGTTGAATTTTTCGTTGTACAGTTTACAAAGCCTTTCTCTGCGTTCCGGATCAGACCACACCCAGTCCTGAAAACCTTGCTTTATCAGCTCCTGCTTTGATTGTGCGATAGCAGTTTCTTTTTTATTAAGTACAGCCTTTCTGTTTCCGTCAATATCTTCAACGTAATCGAATATACGCACATCCTTCAGATTCAAAGTTTCTTCGATTATTCTGTACGCATTTATACGGGCAGAACCGTATGTGTTATACGCTTTTACATTACTTCGATCATACGATTTGCCGTCGATACTCCATTCTCCCGTATACTTTGAGTAATGTACAATTATACTGCTTTTTGCGTATCCGGGAGTATTCAGAAATTCATAAATGAATTGTTGAACAATATCAACCGGCAACCACGTCGAACCAAGTCTTACGGAAATTTCACTTGCTGTCAAGTCTTCAGGCTGTACTTTTTCAAGTGCTTCAACGTTAATGTTAAAGCGGGAATCGACTTTAGCCGAGTTTCGTGCTATTGCAAGTTTTTCTCTTACATTACCCGACAGATATTCATCGGCGGTGAAATACTTTGACAGATTTTCATTGTTGCCTTCATAAAGAGGGTTTAAGAAGATTACACCTTTCAAATCATTAAAGAGCTCTTTTTCCTCTTTTCCGGTAAGGCTATGCATATATTCCATGTCAATACAAGCTTTTTCGCCGATTGATACTGCAAGAGCTTCACTTGCTGTATCAACCTGTGTAATTGGCTTATGTGGCATTATCGTTCGTTTGAAGAATATATCCGCTTTACGCTCGAGTTGCCCTTCATCGCCGAGTATTTCCAAGGCAGACACAAGTGCAAAAGAGCTATCATCGCTAAACGCCGACTTATTGGCTCTGCTGTTAATCAGTCCGTATTTTTCAGTAAAATTGTCATATTTTGCGTTAAGCAACTCCTGTGCCGCTTTAATGTCTTCTTCCGGATAATCATCTGCTTGTAATTCGATTAAATTGCGTGTGCAATCACGAATTATAATTAATCCTTTGATACGACTTTCTGCTGTAGCAGATACTGTCACAGGTATCATTCGTGAGTTTTCACGGAAATACAGTTTATCATTTACAACAGAATAAGAAAAATTCTTTACAGAAGCATCTGCGGGAATTGACATATCTTCTTCAAGTTCATCGGTTGCAACATCATTCTCGTAATCTGATATTTCGCCGTGAATATTGGCAATAGCATCAGACAGGAGATCGGCAAGGTTGCTGTCTGTATACGGCTCGCAAGTTACTTGCTGACCGAAACGACCTGATACATTCTTCATTTCACCGAGCACCATTTCAGGATTCTGAACAAAATATGAATTCATACGAATTCCGTTTTCATTCGTATCAAGGTGAACCCAGTCAGGCTCAATATCAATAAGGCGATCTCGCTTTTGCAAAAACAGAATATCAGATACAACCTCTGTCCCGGCACTGCTTTTAAAAGTATCATTCGGAAGGCGAATTGCACCTAAAAGTTCGGCACGTTGAGCAATATACTTTCTGACCGAGCTGTTTTCTTTGTCCATAGTACCCTTGCTTGTAATCAAAGCCATAACACCGCCCGGACGGAGTTTATCCAATGACTTTGCAAAGAAATAATCGTGAATCAGAAAATTGTGCTTATCGTATTTCTTGTCAACAACCTTAAAATCGCCAAAAGGCACGTTGCCAACAACGCCATCGAAAAAGCTGTCGGGTATATTGACATTCTCAAAACCCTGTGCAGCTATTGATGATTTCTGATAAAGTTGCTGTGCAATTCCGGCTGATATAGTATCGAGCTCAACACCGTAAACCTTACTGTCCTGCATAGTTTTCGGCAGCATACCGATAAAGTTACCGATGCCGCAGGAAGGTTCAAGCAGATTGCCGTTTTTAAAGTTCATATTTTCAAGAACCTTATATACGGCGCTTATAACTGTCGGCGGAGTGTAAAACGCAGTCAGAGTTGACTCTCTTGCCGATGTGTATTCACTATCGGTAAGTAAATCTTTAAGTTCATTGTAATGGGAGTTTGACTGCTCAAAGAATTGCGGTAATCCGCCCCAACCGACATATTGTGAAAGTATGACCTGTTCCGTTGGAGTAGCAAGTCTATGTTCGCTATTTAACTTTTTGAGCAGACGTATGGCATTAATATTGTTATAATAGCGTTCGAGCGGAGTGCCTGCACCCAACTCATCGGTATCAATATGGAAATTTGTACGGTAATCATTGTTGATTTCCGGGTACAAAACACTGGGAGCGTTGTTTTGCTTGCGGTTTTTCTTATGTTCATGAGCTGTCTTTAACTGTTTGCTATCAGTTGATTCATTATTGACCTGTGTATTTGTTCCCTCACGGTTACCGATGAATTCAAAATTATATCTTGAAACCAACGTTTCTTGCCATTTGCTGTCCGGTGAATTTGATATATATTTCTTGTCACCGCTTTCATTTATGAGAGAAATAGAATATGAAGATACGGATTTTACTGCCCATATTTCGCCATCTACTTTGATAAGGTCACCTTCATCCAAATCATCAGCATGATATCCGTTTTTATCATAAGTGATTTTTTCTGGAGTTGTATTCGTTTCAGAAATAACAGATGTATTGCTTTCTTCTTCTGAAAGTATAACCTTTAAATGCTCGTTAAGCGCATTTTCTTTTATCTTATGCTCAAAATCCGCTATATCATATTGTTTGTTGAAAAGGGGAGCGTTAGCGTCGCTGAGCATTACCTGCTGATCGTCTTTTGCCGTAATTCTGTATTCGGACGCTCCGATGAAAACGGTATCGCCGACTTTGTAAATATACTTCTCATTATCCTTGTTTTCAGAAGTGCTAAGACCCTGCTCGGTGTATTGTCTTTCCTCACGCTCGTTGAGCCATTGCGCATAATGTTCTTTTTCTTTTGCATTCAGATACCTGTCATTGTTAATCAACAGCTGTATGCGCTTTGCGACCTCTAACCAATTCAAATTGATTTTCGGAGCATTATCGGCATATCCCTTGCTGATACAAATACCTTTTGCATTGTGGTCATAGTGATATCCGGATACGCCACCTGCGTGTGTTCCGCCACCAATGCCGTACTCGTTTTTCAGAAAATCCGCATTTTCTTTCTGTGATAAGCTTCTCCGGAACTGTTCATAGATACGGTATTTCCCGTCCTGAAAGCCACTCCCATTAGCAAGATGATCATTTATAATTTCATTTGGAATAGAAAAAGCAGAGGCTTTTGTAACCTCTGCTTCATATTCTGCTATGAAAGCCGTTTGTTCATTGATTGACGGTAACGGCTTAATGTTGCTTAAACGCTCATTATTATCTGCTGAGTAACTATCTCTTGAACTTCGTGCCTGAGATTGTTCATCAGCTGAACCCATTTCATCATATCTTTCGCTTTCAGCTCTTCTGTCAGCCCCTGTTTTACCGACATCTCTTTGATCAGCTCGTCCTCCAGTTTGAGTGCTCTCTGTTCCGTTTCTGCGAGGTACTGTGTTAACTGACAACTCGTCATCAGATTGTAGTACATTATCTTGTGGTGCTGCTTCAGATATTCTTTCTTCATCTCTGCCCATCTGCCGAGAGTAACTTCCGGCTGTGTCGGCAATGTCAGATCCGGAATCTGATAATCGCCCTGCATTGTGTAAGTGATTTCTTTCATTGTAAGAACTCCTTTCGTTATCGGAAATTTTATTGATTACAGGCTGAATCACCTGTTGTTTTTCTTTTTTTGTTGAACGGATGGTTTTAGAAACTATACCGAGTCCCATTCTTGCTATATCTCCGGTAGCATATCCTATTGAATTCAGCAATTCCGGTGTACTGAAATACTCTATACCGTTGAAATCGTCATCGGTTAACAGGTTGTCCATTCCAAGCCGTTCATATATCATATATAAAACGCTATTAGTTACTATTCTCTTGTATATTTCTTCTGCATCCTCAGGCTTCATATAGTCAATTTCACTGCCGGTTCCGCTTTTGACAAAACCATAGATATAATCGTCTATATTGTCATCAACTGCATTTACTACACTTTCTTTGATCACAATCCTAAGATCGTCTGAATCGGTTGATGTGCCGAAAGCATTCTTAAGAGCTTCTGCAACATTGCTTTGATATTCTTCTGACATTTTCCATACAGGAACTTCTCTTGATTGTTCTGTACCGTGTGTATCTGCAATGTCAAAGTAATATTTAAGTCTTTGACTTTCGCCTGTAGAATCCTCAAATACCGCTATACCTTTTGCACCTCTGTTGACCCATCTGCCGAATGCTGTGTTCCAACGTTCGATTTCTAATACTGCCGTTGCGTCCGGACGCTGAGCAAACAGTAACAGCTGTTCGTCAAAACGTAGCTTGTAATTTCTGCAAGCAGTTCTTAAGAACGATTGCCACGCTCGAGCTTCTTTCGTCACATCGACAATGATTTGATCGTACAAATCATTTATCAGTTCGTACTTCCTTGCCATATCTATACCTCCGTTTTTTCTGCGGCTCACTTCTTAGCAAGCCGTCATCATTTTATATAAAAAGTCGGAGAATAGATTTCGCCGACTTTATTATAACACTTTTTGTTGCGTTTGTCTATCATTATAACGCTAAATATTAAACAAATCAAAGCTGAATTTTTTGTTGTTCCTGTTAATTTTTCTTTCGGAACTGTTTCAGCAATTGATCAATTTTCATTTCATTTTCTCTAAGGAAAACTATATTGTACTTATCGCCTTTTTTGAAATAAGCAAACTGGATACCGGATTGCTTTATGTTGTCAAGCAAATCGGAAGTAACGATTCTATATTTAGGCTTCTCGCCGTTTATTGCAGCTAAACGTTTAATTTCATTATTGATTCTGCTATTTCTTTCATATTCTGATTCCTGTTTGCTATCATCCGACGGGTAGAGGATTTTATTGATGCGCTCCTTGGTGTCCGGCATAAACGCAACGTTATACTTTCCATCATCCTTCGGGAAAGCCGCAAGCTCGATTTCATTCATTTTTAACAGCTCTAACTGTATTTTAGTCACAATCATATAACTTAGTTTTGTGTTCGAAGATGCTGCATAATCTTTCAATCGTTTGTATTTTTGTGAGTTAATCAATTTATCCGATTGCTGTGCAATTTTTTTGCTGTCATAACCGAGAGCCTGACAGATTATTTCTTTGTTATATTCCTTGACTGTAATAACTGCTGTGTTAGTTTCCAAGTTTACATTGGCACTGTAGAATATCGGTAGAACAATAATTTTTCCAAGCTGATCTGCCGGAATTTTAACAGCAAAATTGTTGCCCTGGGCTGATATCAGATCTCCGTATCTGATGTTCTCGCACCGATATTTTGTTCTGATTATATTCGTATTAGCTGTAGTCCTATTGGATAACCGGTAGTTTGTATGTTCTCTGTATGTCTTTCGTGGACTGACAAAAAATACACACAACAGTGTAAGCAACAAGGATTTCCGTGTACCTTTCGGGAAACGGCTCGGTTGATAATTTGTTCCATACTGTTTTTTTAAACACCTGTAATTATTTGCGTATCGGTTTTTTTGAGAAAATGACCAGGATTCAAACCTTTGCCATTCGTTAACATTTTTTCTTGCGCAGGTTTTCTTCGATTGCAAATTTACATTGTTTGTATTTGTATCAGCAAGATTTGTTGAATATCCCATTGCCTTTTCAAGCTCGGCTTTAGTATATTGGTTGCCGAACTGTTTAGCCAAAGTATCAACACGAATTGCTTTCTTTTCACCGATTTTGCGAATTGTTATATGTTTTTCATATCGGATTTCATAATTTCTGCTTTTGAAAAAAGATATGAATTCGCTTTTGCTTCTGCACTTTTCTTTCGCATCATCAAGATCACTCAGTAGCTGAATTTTCCACGACTTTTGTTTTAGTGCTAACTGCATTGTTGTTTGATCTATCGGTTTGAATTCAGATTGAGTGCTTATAACAGATACTCCGTATTTGCAACACAGTTTATCGCTTATATCTCTGTTGTTTTTCATTGATTCTTTATTATCGTAAAACTTTTTTCCTGTAATCATATTGCAGGAATTTACGATTATGTGATTATGTAAATGCTCTTTATCAATGTGAGTGCTGACAACTACTTGATAATTCGGGAAACACTGCTTCACATATTCCACGCCGAAACGATGAACAGTTTCCGGCGTAATATTATCGTTCGGAGAAAAAGACTGAATAAAATGATGAGCAATAATTCCTTTATTCTGATTAAAAGCTAAACGCAATAATCTGAATTGTTCAAGAGTATTTGAATTACTTCCCGAACAATTTATTCTTGAAACCTCGTATATTTTTGCAGGATTTGTTATGTAAGCAAGTGCTTCCGTCAAACCTGCTACGGTTTTGATTTTGTTTTCCGCAGACTGATTAACCGCCATTATTTTTATCGCTTTCTTCGTTTTCGCTTTCAGCATTTGTAACAGCAAGCAACAGGCTTTTCAGCAATTTCATTATTTCATCTTGATAATCGGTGATTCGTTTTAAGTAGTAACTTGGCAATTCGCACTCATTCTTTCGACTTGTGTTTGCTACTACCGCAATCTGATTTATGTTGTTTCCGATTTTTAATAGCTGGCGTGTTACCTCGTCTGCGCCATCGACAACAATGATTGTTTTATTTTCTGAAAGTGACAGAATGTATTGACTTACACTTTGTCTTGCCATTGCTGCTTTTTCGACTAAGCTTTGTTTTTCTTCATCGGTTACTCTTAAATGAATCCGTGCATTTTTAAGTGGCATTTTCTACTCCTCTCTGAACTTCTGCGTAGCAAGAAGCACTGTATGATTTACGCAGTAAATCACACTGTGGCAAGCACAGAACACGTGCACCCGATTGGTGCACTCGTTCGCTTGTTAGGGTGAACCCCCTAATACCCCGAAAAACAAATTTGTGATTTTGTTTTTTAAAAATCGCTACGCTCACTGAGTGTATTTTGCGAATCATTTTCGTTAAAGTTTTTTTCTTCTGTCAGTGCATTTTGTTCAATCTGACTGTCAGATTTTTTTGTATCGGAATTGCTCAGCATTGCAAGAATTTCTTTTCGTTTTTCATCGGATATTTCGCCGTCTTTCATAATCGCCGCAAGTAAATCGTTAGCAAACTGATTGTCCTTTTCGGCTTTAAGTTTTTTAATTTCCTTGCGTAACTTTCTGATTTTTTCTTTAGCATCCGATATTGTTTTTTCTTCCTGAGTTATCGCATTTTCACACTTGTTAATAAGTGCATTAACATCTCTTGCCATTCGGTTTTTCTCCTTTTATTTTGGATATTATATTTTCAATAATCCGCTTGTCACTGTCAGAAGAAACAGAAAGCAGATATGAAAAGCCAAGTATGTCGAGGTTCTTTTTCATAAACATTGTTTCATCCGTTGTCAGATAAATCTCGGTTGCTTCGTCAGATGTACTGTCAATCTTCGGCTCATCACATTTAGGCATTTTTGCTTTTGATTTATCTTTGTTTATGTTACGGACATCAGCTGTTTTAATTTTTTCTATCGGCGATGATATGATTTCCTGCTGTTTCGTGGCATTGTGTTTTGCAATTTCATTTGCGGTAGAAATAGAAAGCTCACCATTTTCAACCGCCACTTTAACAGAATCAATTGCATTGTTTTTTATGTTCTCAATCTTTCCAATCTGTGCAGAAGAAACGTGCATTGCCTTTGCAATTTTTTCACGAAGTCTGCCTTTTATTTCAACGCCGTCAGCTTCAAGCTGTGTAAATATTTTTTTAAGTTCTTCGTGTTCTTTAAAAATATCTGCGTCACTGTATTTCCGCTGTGTGTGATTCAGCATTATCAGATCAAGATTCATTTCAGCCTCCGACTTCTTTGCCGTAATCACATAACAAGGAACGGTTCCGCTGTTCCATTTTCCTTTTTCACTTAAAAGTTTTATCGCAGATAATCTTCTATGTCCACTGATAAGTTTATATGTTCCGTAAGATGTTTTCGTAACGGCAAGACTATGAATAAGCCCCTGCCGTTCTATATCTTCCGCAAGTTCTTCAATGTCGGGCAGAGAGTAAAAATTTTCTGAATTTGTTTCAATGTCCGTCACTTTTATCATCTTTATATTATCAATGTAGCTGTCTGATGCCGCACCTTTTATATCTGTTGTTATGGCTTCATCAAAATTAAATCTTTTTGCCATTTTTACATCCTCCTTAACTTACTGCTCAACCGTTCGGATAATTTCGTCTGCAAGCCGTTCGTAGCAACGTGCAGGATTTATCCAAGACATATACTCTGAAGCCGTTATTCTGTAACTTATGCTATTCTTAATAGCACGTGAAAACGGAACAACGGTATTCAGCACCTTATCACCAAGGTTCTTTTTCATTATCTCAAGTAACTCTTGATCAGCTTTGTTACCTTTATCGTATTTCGATGCAAAGCAAGCGTATTTTGTACCGGCATTTGCGATTTTCTGTGTTACTCTCGCAAGTCCCTGGACCGCAAAAGTTCCGAGTTCGATTGGCACATATACATAGTCACAGATTTTCAAAACGTTTTCTGTGAAGTCGTTCATCGCCGGCGGCATATCGACTATTATGTAGTCGTAAGCTGACTCTCTGAACTTAATTATGTTTGACTGCTTTTCTTCATCTGATAAGTTGACAAACTCATTAGATATTGCGTTCATTTTAACTGACGAAGTTACAATGTCAATGTTATCATAACGTGTTTTTTTAATCAGTGGCTTCTCATCGGTGCTGATAATAGCACGTTCACAACCGCTCTCATCGTTTGTTAAGTCGGTAAAAAATCGTGAGCTGTTGCACTGACCGTCAAAGTCAATCAACAGAATACGATTTTGACGACGGGATAGCGTGTAAGCAATGTTGATCGCTGTAGAAGTTTTTCCGACTCCGCCTTTGTTGTTGTAAAATGCAATCATTTTCATAACAGTAAACCTCTTTCTGCTGCATAAAGCAGCTACAAAATTAAGCCCCTTTTTTAAAATAATAAGCACCGGGAAAGGACGGCAGGCTTACGTTTCCGTCCTTCGATGTAGCTATCATCGCCCGATGCCGTCGGAACACAAACCATTCCCATCATAAAACTACCTCTTTAATAAATGTGTTCCGAATGGAGAGAGCCGGCAGAGTTGCACTGCCATAGGATGCTGTCGCTCTCATATAGGTGCGACATCGTGTCGCACTATAAAAGTCGCATTGCTTTATTTTTTGATCATTATTTTCTTTTACGGACTTTTTTCTGACTTTTAGATGATTTGGATAAAACAATGGCATCAACATCGGGTTCTTGCGTGTCTGCAAACATATCGGTATATTCATCTATCTGCTCTTGAGTCAAACTACAACTTATGCTTTTATATATAGCTCCTGCGATAAAGAATGTTCCCGATATTACATAGTCTCTAAATACACGATTTGGTTTTTTTTCTTTTCTTTTATCCCAAAAATATATATCTGTTATTTCATATAGATTGCACCAAAGTGCAGTATCATCGTCAATACTAACACAACGATAATCTTTACCGACAATTTTTTCCTTACTCCTTATACTATTTTCAATGCTGTGTACATACGGTTTTTTCCGGGGTTCTACTATCAAAACATCCATTGAATCGTATGTCTGTGTCGCGTTAATTCTATCGTATACTGCAAGCGTCATTCGTGCATCGATAAGGCTGTCATGAGCGCCATCAGAATCAAGATTATAATAATTAGCTGCTGTGGTAAGTTTTTGATACTTGTAAGAACACCTTGATGGGCTCCATTCACCGTATATTTCGGCGAATTCTTCCATAACATCTATTATTACTGCTTCGGGATTTATTTGTATACCTGAATATTTTAAAAACGCCAAATCAAATCCGGTGTTATAACCTATTATTTCGTCTGCGCTATCAAAGATAGCTTGTATTGTATTGCGGTAATAATCGAATGTCGGACACTCGGCTACATTTTCGGGCGATATTCCGTTTACTGCTTGTGCTTCAGCCCATTCTCGGTTATTCTTTGGCCTTATGTATTCGTTGAATAGCGTATTACCGTTTTTGTCGATTATAGATAACTGAAGTATCTCGTCGTAACCTGGATAAAGCCCGGTCGTTTCCGTATCTAATACTATCGTTTTGAGTTTTTCGTTATCATTCATTTTATCCGTTCCTATTATTTGTTTCATATTTTTTCCTTCATAAGTGCGACATCGTGTCGCACCTGTTAAATGATTACTGTTGTGTGTATCGCTTCTTCTTTTCTTCTTCAATCATAGCCACATATTTTCCGTAGCTCATATTTCGTTCAATTGCTTTCTTCTCAATTTCTGATATTTTGATTTCACTTTCAGTTTTTCGCTTATTTGGTGCGATAAAGCTGATTATCTTTGCCGGCATCAGCTCACCTCCTTTTATTAAAATAAAAAGCACAGACGAACTGTGCTTTACAATATTTGATAAACATCTCAAATTATGATATAATAATCAAATTAGTTGGAAATGGAGAGGATTTAATGAACAATAACAAAAACATCACCGTAAAACAGGCGATAGATCGCTATATAGAAAGCAAGTATGCTGTTCTATCACCATCAACTGTAAAAGGTTATATGATCGTCAAGCGCAATCAGTTACAGAATTTAATGGACGTCAAGTTATCGGATTTAAATTCTGAGCTATATCAAAGTGCTATTAACGGCGATATGCTGAAATACTCACCAAAGTCTATCAGCAATGCTGTAGGACTTGTAAATGCTGCTGTTAAAATGTTTGCGCCGGAAATACGCTCAAAGCTATATGTAACAAAGCCGCAGAAAATCAAAACATCATTTTACATTCCCGAAAAGGATGAGATTGATGTAATTTACAACCGAATCAAGCATTCAAACCCGAATTTACTTAAACCTTTTCTTCTCGCCAGTCAATGCGGATTGCGTCCTTCTGAAATCTCTGCTCTATCCGGTGATTGCATTTGCAAAGGACAAATTGAGATAAAGGCGGCAATCGTATTGGATCATCAGGGCAATCCTATACGAAAAGCACCTAAAACTTATGCTGGCTATCGGTCTATCCCAATATCAAATCAAATGGAAAAGGCTCTTCTTAATAACATTAACCACCGACAGCAATCAATCTGCGGTATGACCGCAAAAGAAATCGGTGACCAGTGGCGTAAGTTCTTTGACACAAATAGCGATTTGTATTATTTCAAATTTTATGCCTTACGACACTATTATGCCTCGAAATGCTTGCTGATGGGCATACCGCAAAGATACATAGCCGAATTGATGGGACATTCGTCAACAAATATGATTGAGCGTGTTTATCAGCACGTCTTTCCGTCCGCCATGCAAAAGTACAAGTTACTTTTGGCGGATAGTATGGATATGATTCTGGAAACTAATTGATTTAGTGGGTTCGAATCCCTTCCTCTCCGCCATAAATTCCACCGTAATTTTGATAGAATTACGGTGGATTTTTCTATGCCCGAAAACCGCTTGAAATAAGGCGTTTCAGCTATTTAGGCATATAATAAACCCCGTCACATAACGTTTCTGTGACGGGGTTTTGTGCGTTTTATAGGAATTGTGGCTTTCTGCGCTGCTGTAATCGTTAAACAGCCGAGTAATCGTTGAACTGCTGGGGGTATTCGTTAAACCGCTGAGTTCTGATAATTTAATTTTTCATCGGAATAAAGCATGGAATTATCTCATGCCCAGCAGTTCTTCTTTGATGTGGTCAAACTCGCCCATAATGTCTCTTGTTCTGATACCATCAACAGTAAGTACGGGAGTTGGATCATTACTTCTATGAGAAGATGCCATCAAAGCTACACCGCATCCAACTCTAAATATCCACAGCACATTGCTTTGCCATCGTGAGTTTTGTTCCGGGATAACCACCGCAAAAAAATGTTCGTTTTCAATCGGTTCCAGTGGTATTGTTGTTGCTGTTGGAATTTTTGAGGTAGTCATAATATCTCCTTTCACTTTGCGATACATTATAACACGGTCAATGACCGCTTGCTTTTCTTCTTGGGTGTATGTTCTCATATTTTCAACTCCTATATTGAATGCATTGAAATAATTTTACGACATTTTCTGTAGGAATTGAAAGAAATGTGGAAATATGATATAGTTAGAAAAACAATCATTTTTATTTGATAAAAAGATTCACGACTTTTTATTAATTATAAGACCAACGCCGGAAAAAACGTACTTAATGGGTGAAAGCGCTTTTAGATCTGACAAGGAAGGTGAACAACATGGATGATCTGAGAATCATAGAACTCTACTTTGAACGGGATGAGCAGGCAATCAAGGAAACGGATGCAAAGTACGGCAAGCTCTGCCACGGTATTGCCTATAACATTCTGAACAATCACGAGGATTCGGAAGAATGTGTCAACGATACATACGTGGGAGTGTGGAATGCAATTCCGCCTACAAGACCGAGTAATTTTATGTCCTTTGTCTGTAAGATTGCGAGAAACCTGTCTCTGAAGCGGTTGGAGTTTATGAAGCGTGAAAAACGGTCAGCGGATGTAATGTTGTCCCTGGATGAACTGGAATCGGTACTGCCGGATGATCGGTATGCCCCCGACGTGAGTGACGAGGACGTAGGCAAACTGGTCAGCCACTTCCTGCACACACAAAAGGAGGACGTGCGAAATGTCTTTATCCGGAAATATTTCTACTTCGATTCTATCGGAGAAATTGCAGAGCGCTTTGGGTTTACCAAAAGTAAGGTCAAAAATATGTTGTTCTACACCCGAAACAAACTAAGGGACTATCTCATTAAGGAGGGCGTTGAAATATGAAAATACCGAGAACGGCAAATGCTGTCGGGCATATAGATGATGATCTCATCACTGCCGCAGCAGAAAGTAAAACGAAAGCCAAGCGTAGCCCTTGGCTCAAATGGGGTTCCATAGCGGCTTGCTTTGCGTTACTCGTCATCGCAGGTACGGCGATCCTTCCGTCGTTATTTGGCGGTGATGGAGGTACAACAGATAAATATAAAGACTTCATCCAGACGGGTGAATCTGCAATTATTTGGCCGTGGAAATATCAGACAGTATATGAAAAATACACGGAACTGAAATATGATGGCATTGAATACCTTGGCAGAGGACGCGAGGTATCGGCTTCGCACGTTGGCGAAATCATTGGTAACCACACCGTGGTAGGATATGACGAGATCAATAGCGGTAAGAAGTACACCGAAGAATTTGAGGTATATAAGCTGAAGGATGCCGCACAGAGTCAGTTTGTTGCCGTGAAAATGGAGGGCAAGTATTATGTCTTCAAAAATGACAAGTATGCGCCTCCGAGCACTTTGGGTGAATTGTTCGATTTGATGGATCTTTCGAAAGTGATTGAATTGAACACTTTTTCTGAGAATGGTGATGGCCCGAACAAGAACCACTTTGTATTGAATAACGATGATTACGTGTGGGAAGTTCTTGCCGGATGCGAAAATGCACCATTTGTTGAGGATGAGAAATGGGTTGCACATGATAGAGAGTATTACAGTTTTACGATCACATCTGAAACTCTCGGCGTATATAAAGCTGCCATGTATGTTACTGTAGATGGCTATCTGTGGACAAACGCTTTTAATTACCAATACCTCTTCAATATCGGAGAAGATGCAGCCAGTAAGATTATCAAATATGCAAAAGAGAATTCCACCGAAGCAGAGTATGAGCCGTATCAGAATACCATTGTCGGTAAGATTACGGAGATAACCGATGAGTATATTCTGTTAGACGATTCCATTCTCTGCGCCAATCCCGATGACGGAATCACGTACAAAATCCTTCTGAATGATCTGCGCATCTCCCGTTATGCAGAAAGCGGAGCTATCCGAGTGGGAGAAAATGTTCAGATAACATACGAAGGCGAAATTGACGAATCGAATACCATTGACAGTGCCATTTCCGCATCTGACGTGGTAATCTCCGGCGGGGATGTTTTTATTCCCGAATAATAAAATAAAAGTCGCATATATGATTAACCGAATATAAGTTTTTGCGAGAGTTCGAAGTCATACGCAAAACTGCCGAAAACCGCTTGAAATAAGGCTTTTCGGCTGTTTCAGCACATAAGAAAACCCCGTCACAGAGCGTTTCTGTGGCGGGGTTTTGTGCGTTTTATATTCTGTCTTTTTCTTAATGTTTAAAAATCAATAAATGTCTTTGTGCGAAGTCGCCTTAATACGGTCCTGCCAGCACAATACTATGCGGCTTCACAGCAAATGCGCCTTTAGTCCGATAAAGCGGCTGAGCGTCCGCCTTTTTGCTGTCTGCGTAAATTTCCGCAGAACGACCCGGATCGTATTTCAGCACTGTTTCTCCCGGATTTATCACCAGTATCAGCCTATCGCCGTAATGCACCGCCAATGCACCGCCGCCGAGATCTTCATATTCCAAACGACTGCGAATATCGTGCGCAGTACGCAGTCTGAATTCCGGAAAGCGCTTCCGTATTGCGATAAGCCCACGGTAGTATTCCATAACACTACGATGAATGGTAACATCGTTCCACTTAATGCTGTTCACGCTGTCGGGAGAATTGTAGCTGTCGTGAACAAATCCTCCGTCAGGCGACGGTTTACTGCGCAGTATCTCCTGCCCTGCCTGCATGAAAGGAATTCCCTCCGAAAGAAACACAAGAGCAGCCGCCAACTTATCCACCGATACACGCTCCTGCCCCGAAGCCTCCGGCATAGAAATTCTCAGCTTGTCAAAGAGAGTAAGATTATCGTGCGCCTCAACATAGTTCACGGCCTGCTGAGGAGTATCCGTCCAGCATTCAGAACGTTTTCTCTGCACATCCATACGGTAGATTCCGCCGGATATTACCGACTTCATCATCTCCGACAGCTCAGATGCGTTCCCGTTTACATAACCGCACTCCTCGTCCTCAAATACGGAGCCTTTAACACCGTCACGGAAATCATCCGAAAACATAGCGTACTGCGGCAGCTTTACTGCGTTCTTTTTCATTGCACGAAGCCTCTCAGGCAGCGGGCTTTTTCCACCTGTCCAGCCTTCGCCGTAAAGTATTATGGAGGGATTTATCCTGCGTAGCTTCTCAGCTGCAGTATTCAGCGTATGAATATCAAGCAGACCCATAAGGTCGAAACGGAATCCGTCCAGCTTGTATTCCTTTGCCAGATAGCAAAGGCTGTCCACGATGAAGCGGCTCGCCATAGCACGTTCGCTCGCAAATTCGTTTCCGCACGCAGAACCGTTCGAAAGACTTCCGTCCTTGTTATGACGGTAGTAGTATCCGGGAAAGGTCTTTGCAAACGGGGAATCTTCCGTGCTGTAGGTGTGGTTGTAAACCACATCCATTATCACACCCATCCCTTTTTGATGTACTGCGTGGATAAGCTCCTTGAACTGTCTTACCCTGTCGGTGCCGTTGTTTGGATCAGTAGTGTAGCTTCCCTCGGGAATGTTGTAGTTGAGCGGATCGTATCCCCAGTTGAAGCCTGCCTCGGGGTCGTTCTCGTCTATCGTCTGGGAGTCAAACACCGGAAGCAGATGAATATGCGTAACACCAAGTGAAGCAATGTAGTCAAGTCCGACAGTGTCACTGAAGCCGTTCGTCACCCTGTTCTCGCAGAATGCGCCGAACTTTCCTCGAAGGCGGAAATTTGCACTTTTATCGGAGGAGAAATCACGGACATGAAGCTCATATATCACTGCGTCCGTGTAGCTTTCAAGTGTAACAGGACGGTCGCTGTCCCAGCCGGCAGGATCTGTACGCAAGAGATTGACCACCATTCCCCTGATGCCGTTTGCACCGGCTGAGCGTGCGTAAATATCTATCGTTTCACGGGTTGAGCCGTCAAAGGTGAATTCATAGGTATAGTACATCCCGTGCAGGTCGCCGGGTACGGTAACCTCCCATACGCCTTTGTCCCTGCTCATTTCAGTAACAGAATGCGGCAGATTTGCCTTTGCGCTGAGATACAGCTTCAGCACGGCTCTCTGTGCCGTCGGGCTCCATACTCTGAACGTAGTCTGAGCCTCAGAATAAAGTGCGCCAAGCTCTCCGTCATATGCATATTCCCTGTCGATAAGGTCAAAATCAGGCATTATATCCATAATTACCTCCGTAGTTATTTTCCGGTAATAAATGCAATGCTGTACGCAGGCATTTTAAGTCCGCCGTCCAGCAGGACCTCCTCGACAGAATCCACAGTCAGATATCCTCGTATCTGCATTTCGGAAAGTCCGTCAATCTCCGTGATTTCTTTGCTTTCATCGGAGTAGTTATAAACAATCACAATACTGTCGCCGTCAAATGTGCGGCGCACCGCCGCAATATCCTGTCCCGGCACTGTCAGCACTTCGGTCGTACCTCTTGCAATGCAGGGGTTTTCGTTGCGTATCCTGAGTGCACGCTTGTAGTAATTCAGTATGGAATTCTCGTCTGCAAGCTGTGTCTGCACATCGGCAAAACGGTTTTCCTGCCGCTCCATATCAGGCGGTCCGTATGTAAGTCCCGTACCCTCACTGTCCCATATCATCGGGGCACGCTTATTCTCGTCACGTCCGCTTCCGGAAAGGCCTATCTCGTCACCGTAATACACGAAAGGCGAACCGGACATTGTGAGCAGTAATCCTGCCGCCGCCTTAATTTTCGTTTCGTTATATCCGAGTATGCCTGCGCCACGGTTGGTATCGTGATTTCCTATGAACGGTGCGTCAATTGCGGTATCGCTGTAGGAAGCCAGCTTCTGCTCGACAGTCACCATTGCCTGTGCAAAGGATTTAACTGAGTTATCAGCACCCTTACCATTGATTGTCTTGGCGATTTTTCCGCTTTCCTGTGCCATAGTGAAGCCGAATACGCTGTCAATCCCAGAGCTGTAGTATTTAGTATAGTTTGTGAAGCTCTCCCACACCTCTCCGACAACGTAGCATTTCGGGTCAACCGTCTTGCAGTGCTTCATAAATTGATTCAGCACCTCGATATTCTTTTCGGGGTTGCCGCTGAAATACTCCTTGACAGCATCCAGACGGAATCCGCCTGCACCCTTTTCCAGCCAGAAGTCAGCTATCTTCTCAAACTCACTGCGCACCGCAGAATTATCAAGATTCAGCTCCGGCATCTGCTCTGAGAAAACCGCCTGATACCACCGGTTTGAGCCTATTCTGTACCAGGAGTTCGTTCCGACAGGCTTCTCGTCCGTAAAATAATAATAGTCGATGTATTTATCGTGCACAGGGCAGATATTATCGTTAAGGCAGGGCTTGTCTTTAGCCGCACCGCACGGATCGCTGCGCAGGCTCTTTGAAGCGTGCTTGAACCACTCGTGCTCGTTGGAGCTGTGATTCATCACAAGGTCTATCAACAGCTTTATTCCACGCTTTTCACACTCTGCGGCAAGCTTCTCAAAATCCTGCATCGTGCCATACTGCTCGTCAATGGCATAATAATCCTTTACGCTGTACTTGTGGTATGAATCAGACGGCATTATAGGCGAAAGCCATATACCGTTGAAGCCCATATCCTGAATATAATCCAGTCTGGATGTGACTCCGGCAAGGTCGCCTATACCGTCACCGTCGCTGTCGCAGAACGAATAAACGAACACCTGGTAGTAATTACGGTAGTTATCGTCTATCACATTCAGCTCGTGTTCGTAACGGTATGACGGAGCCTGCGGCTGCGAGCTTTCCGACATAGTTTCCTCCGGGGTACTGCACCCGGATAAAAGAATAGCCGCCGCCGTAACAGCGGCTGCGGATGAAAGTAAAAATCTTGTATTTTTCATTTGTCTTCCTCGGGCAAAATTCTCTTGGCTATCAATTTCACGGATTCTCTCTCAATGAGTTCGGGGCGAAGGCTGACCGCTTCTATCGAGATACCGCTGTTCATCTGCTGAAGCATTACGAATGCGGTCTTTCCGATATGTATTCGGTTCTGATACATCGTTGTAATACGGGGTTGCGAATATTCTGACACGGGGAGGTTATCATAGCCTGTCACGCTTATATCCGCCGGTACGACATAGCCCGCCTTTTCAAGCTCCTGCACTGCAGAGCAAGCTAACAGGTCGCTGATACAAACCACTGCGGTGACTCCTGTCTGAGCAATCGGAAGAATCCTCTTTCGTGTGCCCTTTGCAGAGAAATGTCCGTATCTGACAGCGTCTTTATTCTCCTCAAGCCCAAGCTCTTTCAGTGCGTCGGAATACGCCTGATAGCGTTCCTGCGTGACGATACTGTCCTCCTCACCGCCTAAAAATCCGATCCTGTCATGACCTCTCATCCAGAGATACTGCACCATCTGCCGAATTCCCTCTGCACTGTCGCATCCGACACGAGCCGCCAGCTGATAATCAACATTGTTATCAAGTATAACCAGCGGAATATTCAGACTGCGTATATGCTCAATGAACACATGGTGCGGCTTGAAGCCCAGGAAAACCGCTCCCTCGCAGTTTCCCCCCGACACGATAGAATAGTAGTTACCGCTTTTTAGTTCGGCATTGCTTATAGCAGTGATGTTTACCCCGATACCGTGCTCCGCAGCGGCGGCCTGTAATCCGAGAATGATCTCATAGCCGAACTGATCCACCTTGTCATAGTGGATACTTCCGTAGATAAAGACAACTATCGACTTAGTATATGAAACGTGTTTTGCCTTTACCTGATACCCCATCTCGCCGGCACAGGCAAGCACACGCTCACGGGTCTTTTCGCTGATGTCGGTAGCACCTGAGATGGCCTTCGAAACTGTACTCTTTGCCATACCGAGCCTGTCGGCAATATCCTGGATAGTTACGTTCTTGACTGCCATAAGATCCCCCCCGGAAAAGTGATTTTGCTTTATAATAGATATTAGCCCTTTACCGCACCGCCGGTAACACCGCTGACATAGTACTTCTGCATAACTATGAACAGCGCACCGATAGGAATGGATACCAGCACTGCCGCCGCAGCGAACTGCGTATAGTAGGTACCGATGAACTCACGCTCAAGCATCTTGAACATACCAAGCGCAACAGTATAGCTGTCGTAGTTTGCACCGCAAATCATACTCGGGAAGATGTAGTCGACCCAGGGAGCCATGAATGTAGTGAGTACCGTGTATACGATGATAGGCTTTGAAAGCGGGATAGTGATGCGGAAGAACACCTGTGATCTGGTTGCACCGTCAAGGTACGCAGATTCGTCAAGGGATTTCGGAATAGTATCGAAGAATCCCTTTGCGATGTAGTAGGTAAGTCCGGAACCGCAGATGTAAACCAGCGTCAGACAAACAAGCGGATTCTCAGTAAGACCAAGTCCCTTAAGGATATAATAGATAGCGACCATAGACATGAATCCCGGGAACATTCCGAGAATCAGTGCAATGTTCATCATCGGCTTACGCATCTTAAATCTCAGTCGGCTGAGAGCGTAAGACACCGCAAGCACAATGAACGTAGAGCCTATGCAGGATACCACCGCCACGATAAACGTGTTGATAAACCATTTTGTGAACTTGAACTGCTGATCCACCAAAATCAGCTTCGAGTAGTTATCAAGAGTGAAGCTCTTGGGCCAGAAGTAACTTGTATATGAACCGGGCTCTGCACGAAATGACGTCAGGATTATCCACAAAAGCGGAAGTATCCACATCAGACCCAGTATCAGCAGCACGATCTGTATAACGATATTAATCGTGCGCTGTTTTCTGTGATAGGAGTAGGATTGTTTTCTTATCTCTCTCATTACTGGAACGCCTCCTCATTCTTATAGGATGCGGATCTGCGGAAGGTTATCAGCGAAAGCAGCGAGCAGATAATGAATACCAGAATACCTATCGTTGCGGCGTAGCTGTAATCCCTCGAGTTGACCGTCAGCTTATACAGCCAGGTAACGAGCAGATCGGTCTTTCCTGCCTGGTAGTAATCCAGTGTTGCTGGTGTACCGCCGGTAAGGAAGTAGATAACGTTGAAGTTGTTTATGTTGCCGACAAGCTGCGTAATAAGGTAAGGTGTAGTAACGAACAGCACATACGGCATAGTTATCTTTCTAAACGTTACAAACGGAGAAGCACCGTCTATCCTTGCCGCCTCATACAGATCGTCTGGGATATTCATAAGGATACCCGAAACGATAAGCATCGTATACGGAATACCTATCCACAGGTTTACGGCTATGATCGTCATTCTCGCCCACATCGGATCGGTGAAGAACGGCAGCGGAGCCGAGATCCATCCAAGATCCTGAAGAAGTACGTTCACAGGACCCGCTTCAGCAAAAACATTCTTCATTACCAGCAGTGAAACGAACTGCGGTACTGCAATGGCGAGTACAAAAAGCGTTCTGTAGAATGACTTGAACTTGACGCCCTTCTTGTTGATGAGCATCGCTAGAATTATTCCAAAGAAGTAGTTAAGGAACGTTGCGAGAAATGCCCATACCAGTGTCCAGCCGAGTACCGGCCAGAAAGTGTTGCCGATAGTGGAATTGCTTCCGAGAATAGTTTTGAAGTTATCAAATTCTATCCAGGTGAACAGATTTGCAGGCACCTGGTGATCCTTATCATAGTTGGTGAACGCCAGCGAGATCATATATACCAACGGAACTATCGTAAATACCACGATGCCGGATACGGGAATGAAAAGAAGCGTCTTGTGGAACTGTCCGTCCAGAAGCGACTTCAAATCGTCCACTAAGCCCGGCAGCTTCTTGCCGGATTTTTTAATCTGCTGTGCGCTGTACGCCGACTTTATGTTATGTACCCACATGAATATGAATGCCAGAGTTACGAACAGTGCAAATATTCCGTAAAGGAGAATAAGCATTGAGTTGTCGCCGTTTTCACGCATTACATCAATGCCGAGCGTTTCATCGAAGTACCAGCCTCTCTGCACCGTACCGAGATTTCTGAGCCCTGCTATAAAGCCGAGTCCCGAGTCAATCATAAAGCCGATATACGCTACCTCTGCGGCAATGAATATCAGCCCCTTGATTATCTGACCTCGGAACAGGTTTCCTGCACCCATTATAATATATGAGAGCTTGGTGAGAGCGTCACCGTGAACAAATGTGCTTCCGAGCCAGCCAAGACCCCTGCCGATCATTTTTATAAAACGCCATACGGCGCCGGGCGCCCCGATCACGAAATTAGCGACGCCTTTTCCGATGGCTACAAAAAATTCTGCTATTTTAACAAGTATTTTCTTGTACCACGGAAGAGCGTAAAAATCAAGACTTGTCATTGCAGTTACCTCCTTGAGTAGTATTGAAACTGCATAAAGCACGTTCCGATTCTGTGGGCGGCTGTCACGCCGCCCACGAAGAAATGGAACCTGGAGAAACATATATACTTATTGGTGAATTACCTTAAATGCTTTTTTGTCAGCTGAGTGTTGCGAGAACTGCCTCAACATAAGCGTTCAGCTTATCCTGGAGATTGCTCTTTGTGCAGGTACCTGCGATAATTTCCTGACCGAAAGCCTCAGCGGGTGTCCAGTAGTTCTGGACCTGACCGATAGAAGTCTGAACGGTTGAGTACTTAGCCTGCTGTGCAAGAGCGCCTACAGCGATGTTGGAGTTCATAGTAGCTGAGTCGCTTGCAAGCTCAACGTTTGTGGGAGCGTATGAACGAACCTCGAATCTGGTCTTCTGGTTGTCCTTATTAGTGAGCCACTCAGCAAGAGCCATTGCGTCAAGCGGGTTCTTGGTTTCAGCGTTTACGCCCATGATCTTGAAGTTAGCCATACTGCCCATCTGAACGGTTTCGCCGTTTGAGAGTTTGAACTCGGGGAGCTTTGTAGCTGCGTAGTTATCGCCGAGAGATTTCTGGATTTCGCCTGCGTTCCATACACCGGAAACTGCAGCTGCCAAAGTACCCTCTGCAAAGCCTGCCTTTACAAGCGAGTCATCGAAGTTGGAGCCGAACTTGGGGTTTGCTACCAGGTCGATGAGATATTCGCCTACCATATAGCCACGCTCGTTATTGAAATCGCACTTTGTGGGATCGGTTCCGTCATCACCGAACAGCTTGCAGCCTGCGCCGAAGAAGAAGCCTGCCTGATACCAGCCGTCATCTGTATTGAAAGCGAAGTTTGTTGTAACGCCGTCGATATTCTTCGACATAATGCCTTCGATAGACTTTACATCATCCTCTGTCAGCTTGGACTTGTCGTAGTACATAAAGTAGGTATCGGATACATAAGGGTAGCCGTAAAGCTCGCCGTTTATCGAAGCCGCTGAAATAGAAGCTTCAGAATTTTCAGCAACGATCTGATCCTTATTCTTTGTTACTCTGTAGAGTGCGCCTGCGTTCACCAGTATAGCGGTCTGGTCCGAAGCGAAAGCGAATACGTCAGCCGCCGCCGAGATGTCCTTGTTAACTTCCTTCTGAGCGTCTGCCTCGCTGACAACGCCGTAGGTGAAGGTGTAGGTCTTTTCGGGATTTGCAGCAGCAAATTCGTCACACATCTTCTTGATCAGTTCCTGATCCTCCTGCGGACCCCAAACCGTGAGGCTAACCTTCTCGCTGCCGGCGGTGGATTCGCTGCCGCCCGAAGAAGCTGTGCTGTTGCCTGCCGCAGAGCCGCTGCCTGTACTGCTTGTGCCGCTTGTGCTGTTGCTTGAGCAGCCGGCCAGCATTACGCCTGCCATTGTCATAGAAGCTATCGCTGTCATGATCTTCCTGTACTTCATAATTAATTCCTCATGAATATAATCACTTGCTTACTTTTATTGCATTTCGAAACTTTCGCCTTGTTTCGAAACAAAAATCCTAAAATCAAATGCAGGCTGTCTGTGCTACCCTGCAGATTCGGCTATGTTTCGAAATTTGATTACTTGGTTCGAAATTCTGGTTTAATTATAACAGATTTTTTTGCTCTGTCAAGCGAATTTATACAATTATTTTTAAAAATTAAAAAAACAATTGTAAATTTGTCATAATAGCCAATTACCATCTGTCGCTTTTGTGGATAATGGCAACGTTTCCGGTGAAACGTTGTTACAATCCATATAACACGTTTCACTGCAAACGAAACCAAAAAGAGAATCCGAACAAAACTCGGTGAATTACACCTTGCCGATATGCCATATATCCTTTGCATATTCAGTGATGGTGCGGTCTGAGCTGAACTTACCCGCAGAGCAGATATTCAGCCAGCACTTCTTTGCAAACGCAAGCTCGTTGCTGTAGTCACGGTTTACTGCCAGCTTTGCCTTAACATAGCTGTCAAGGTCGCCCAGAAGGTAGTAATGATCGGGAACGTGCCAGCTTGCGCCCTCCATAAGTGCGAAATAAAGTTCTCTGAACACGCCGCTTCCGCCGTCGGAAACGGTACCGTCAATGAGTGCGGATACCACACGCTTGATCTTCGGATCGCTCTCTGTAATGTCACGGGGAACGTAGTCCGGCATAATCTTCTCCAGCTCCTCTACAGTCGCACCGAAGATATATTCGTTCTCTGCACCGGCTTCCTCGGCAATCTCAACGTTAGCACCGTCCAGTGTGCCGAGCGTTACTGCGCCGTTGAGCATAAACTTCATATTGCCTGTACCTGACGCTTCTGTACCCGCCGTGGAGATCTGCTCGGAAATATCAGCCGCAGCCACCAGCTTCTCCGCATAGGAAACACGGTAATTGCTCACGAATACCACTCTCAGCAGATCCTTTGTATCCGGGTCGGAGTTCACGAGCTTTGCTACCTCGTTAATAAACTTGATAATGCCTTTTGCACGGTAATATCCGGGTGCGGACTTCGCACCGAAAATGAATGTAGTGGGATTGAAATCTCTGAGATTTCCGTCCTTGATTTCGTAGTAAAGATACAGTATCGAGAATGCGTTCAGAAGCTGACGCTTGTATTCGTGCAGACGCTTAATCTGAATATCAAAAACGGATTTCGGGTCGATTTCAATTCCCTCCGATTTCTTGATAAAGTCGGCAAGCTGCTGCTTCTTGGCGTGCTTTATATCTATAAAGCGGCGAAGCACGCCCTCATCGTCCGCATACTTCTTAAGGCCGCTTAGCTTGTCAAGGTCGGTTACCCAGCTGTCATCGCCGAGCAGTTCGGTAATGAGTGCGGAAAGCTCACGGTTGCACAAAGCCAGCCATCTGCGCTGTGTGATGCCGTTAGTCTTGTTCTGGAATCTCTCGGGGTACAGCTCGTACCAGTCCTTCAGCACAGTAGTCTTTAACAGCTCTGTGTGTATAGCCGCAACGCCGTTCACATAGGAAGAACCGAATACCGCAATATTTGCCATATGCACAGTGCCGTTCTTTATAAGACGCATAACCGCACGCTTATCCTGCGGAACATTCCTGCGGTGCATTTCGGATTCGAATGCCTCGTTGAGCATTATCATCACGCTGTACACTTCGGGGACTATTCGTTCGATAAGTCTGCTGTCCCACTTCTCAAGCGCTTCCTGCATAATGGTATGGTTGGTGTAGTTGAACACCTTCTTTGCCGCTTCGAAAGCCTTGTCAAACTTCCAGCCCTCGTCACGCATTACCACACGGATAAACTCAGGCAGAGCGATAACGGGATGAGTATCGTTCATCTGAATGCAATTGTAATCAGCAAAACTCTCCATTGTGCCGAAAATCGCCTTATGCTTTCTGATAAGATCGGCAACTGCGGCGGCGCTGAAGAAATATTCCTGCTTCAGTCTGAGTATCTTTCCTGCTTCTGTTTCGTCATTGGGATAAAGTACACGGGAAATGTCCTCGGCGGCACGCTTCTTTTCGCCGGCTTCGGTGAACTTACTGCGGTTGAACAGGTCAAAGTCGAACTCATCGTCGGTTTCAGCCTGCCAGAGTCGCAGAGTGCCTACATTCTCAGTGCAGTATCCGATAACGGGATAGTCGTAGGGAACTGCGTTCACATCACCGTCAGCGAAGTGTATCACAACCGTTTCCTGCTCACGACGAACGCTCCACGGGTCGCCGTATCTCTGCCAATCGTCTGCGGTTTCGGTCTGGAATCCGTCCTTGATGCCCTGCTTGAACAGGCCGTACTTATAGCGTATTCCGTAGCCGTCCAGCGGAAGATTAAGCGTTGCCGCACTGTCCAGAAAGCAAGCCGCAAGTCTGCCCAGACCGCCGTTACCGAGAGCGGCGTCCTCGACCTCCTCGAATTCTGAAATATCCACGCCGAGTGCTTTCAGCTCCTCAGTTGTGTTGTCAAGTATCCCAAGACACAGCAGGTTGTTGTATATTGCACGGCCCACCAGAAACTCCATAGAGAGATAGCTTGCCTTGCGTGCTTTATCGTGAGCCGTACGGCTCTTGTCCCACACGGGAGAAAGCTCCTCCATAACGAGCTTTGAAACTGCACAGTGCAGTTGATTTGCCGTCAGCTCCCTTGGCTGTGCGTGATATTCCTTCTCACAGAGGGAAACGAGCTTCTCCTTGAAATTTTCAATCTTCATATTATGCTCCTTTCAATTATCGTTTTTTTCTTGATTTTTTAACGGGAGGTTTTCTGTTGCTTATTTCGGTCAGTCTGTCGAGGTATGCCGCACTCTTAGCGGTAAAGTCGCTCTCCAGCGTCCTCCAGCGCCAGTTATTTCCGATGGTGGAAGGAACGTTTATGCGTGCCTCAGTTCCGAATCCGCACAGTTCCTGCATTGTAGTCATAGCCATATCTGCGGTGCTTTTCCAGGCGATGTTAATGAATGCCTCGGGAAGTTCAGCCGCATGGCGCACCCCGAGATATTCCTTCACAAACTGCTTTGTTGTACGATCAAGGTTGTTGAACCAACCCAGTGCCGTATCGCTGTCGTGAGTGGAAGTATACACAACACAATTCTGCGATGTGTAGTTCTGCGGAAGATATTCGCTCTTTCCCGTAGGGTCGAAAGCAAACTGCAGTACCTTCATTCCGGGATATGCCGCCTGCTTGAGAAGTTTCTTTACAGACGGAGTGATTATTCCCAGATCCTCCGCTATGATACCGCCCTTTCCTGTTTCTCTCTTAATGACATTGAACAGATCGTATTTCGGACCATCGTGCCACTCGCCGCCGTGTGCGGTCTTGCTGCCGAATGGGATGGCATAGTAGCTGTTGAAACCGATGAAGTGATCTATGCGGACAATATCATACAGCTTCTTTGCGAAGCTCATTCTGCCGACCCACCAGCGATAGTTTTCCTGCTTCATTCTGTCCCAGTCGTAGATGGGATTTCCCCACAACTGCCCGTCCTCAGAGAATGCGTCCGGAGGGAATCCCGCAACGACGGTAGGCACTCTGTCACGGTCAAGCTGAAACAACTGCGGTTCGCACCAGACATCAGCACTGTCAAGGGCGCAGTATATCGGAATATCGCCGATAATCTGTATCCCGTTGTCATTTGCATACTTCTTCAGCTTGTACCACTGACGGAAGAACTCGAACTGAAGGAATGCGTAGAATTCCATATCCTTTGCGTACTTCTTCTTTGCGGAATATACCGCTGTTACGTCACGAAGACGAAGCGGCGTTTCCCACTCGCACCAGCTTTTTCCGCCGTGTGCGTCCTTCAGCGCCATGAACAGCGTGTAATTCTCAAGCCACGGATTTTCGGCAACGAATGCCTTATATTCTTCGGAAACGTTACCATTACTGTCCTTAGAAAAGCGCCCGAATGCGAGCCTCATCACTTTATAGAAGTTCTCGTACATCGTGGCGTAGTCGATATATCTCGGATCCTTGCACCAGTTAATATCCGCATATTCCTTATGCTTCAGAAGCCCCTCCTCCTCCAGCGTCTCAAGGCTGATGAAGTAAGGATTTCCGGCATATATGGAAAAGCTCTGGTACGGCGAATCACCAAAACTCGTCTGTGACAGCGGAAGTATCTGCCACAGACTCTGACCGGCGCTTCTGAGCCAGTCAACGAAATTATAGGCTTCCCTGCCCATTGTGCCGATGCCGTATTTGTTCGGCAGTGACGCAATGTGCAGTAAGATACCGCTTTTTCTCATGTTGACCTCCAACAAAATCTATATTCTGCCCATTGAGCCGCCCGATCTGAACTGCGCCCTGAGCGTTACATGGCTCGCCTCGGCGCCGTCTTCAATCATATTCACCAGCATACGCACAGACAGACTTGAAATCTGGTGGATCGGCTGAGCTAATGTTGCTATTCTGGGGTTGCTGTATTCAGACAGTTCGATTCCGTCAAAGCCAAGCACCGAAACATCCTCCGGCACACGCTTACCCATATCGAGAAATGCCCGTACAGCGCCCACGGCGATAATATCCGACATAGCGAATACCGCCGTCATATCCTTGCACTTATGATAAAGAGCCACTGCCGCCTCATAAGCAGAACTGAACGTATATGCACAAAGCTCGCTGTCGGGAATATCCGCACCCCGCTCAGAGCATACACTGCAAAAACCGCCGTAACGCAATCCCGAAGGACCGTAGGAGCTGAGGTCGCCGCCGAGTATCCCGACTTTTTTGTGACCACGGTCGAACAGCTGTTCTGCCGCCGCCCTGCCGCCGTCATAGTCGTCAACGCTGACGGAGGAAAGGTTTTCAAAGCCAAGCTCCTCAGCGTTTGCCGTACTCAGTATACAGGGCAGTTTTATCCGTGTAAAGCTCCTTTTGAAGTTTCGCATATCGCCGCCGAGAAATATCACCCCGGCAGGTCTTAACTCCGTGCAGAGCCTTGACGCAAACTGCACCTCGTCCTCCTGCTCATCAATGTGATTCACTGCAATCTGAAATCCTGCGGAAGAAGCCGCTATCTGTATCTGCTCAATGAGCGGTGAAAAGAACAGGTTACTGCTGCCGTTAACGATGAGCAGTATGGTCTTTTCTGCGCTCCTGCGCATACGGCGTGCATTGCCGTTAGGCGTATAGTTATACTGACGGATAACCTCGTTTATGCGTTCTTTGGTCTGTTCGCTTATCTCATTACTGCCGTTAAGCGCCCGTGAAACCGTGCTCACGCCGCAGCCGGCAAGTCTGGCAATATCCTTTATAGTCAATGGCTCACCTGTTGTCTTAATTAAATTACCGAAAACGTTTCCGGCAGTTTGATTGTAGCATAAATCCAACGGTTTTTCAAGAGATTCTGAAAATTTTCCGTTTTGCACAATTCCGCATCGTATTCTTCGGTAAATACGCACAATCGCTATTTCGAAAGTGCTTTCCGGTTTATCGTGAAATTTGCGTATGATAAACAGAGTTGTGATGTACCCGCCCTACTGTCAGATTAACCTATCCAATATGTATGCGTGCTTTAGGTTAGTATAGCCTAACTCTCGCTTTACCGAAAAGCCGCATTTCTGCAGCCTTTGATTTATTCGGTTAACGCCTTGTTATTTGAAGCAGGACCTTGCAAAGCGGCTCTATTATAAATCATCGGAAAGACAACGGAATACATTACACTGATTCTGATTTTTCAAGAGGTAATTTTCAGCCGGCATATCCCTGCCGTTCAGTGTCGGGGTTATTGTTGTGCCGGCTTGAAGGCAAAGTCTGTGTCTTACAGGCATGCCCGATGATACAGCCGTTTATTTTATATACGGAAGCATAATTTTTTTCAGCTCATCGATTGTTTCTTTCTTCTGATTTGTGCTGTAGCCTGTATCAGAAGAAAACAGCAGATCTACAATGGCCTTTATAAGCTCGGTCGAGCTTATGTTTTCGATAGTCTGGACAGGAGCCGCATTTTTATCTATCATTTCGGTTCTGAAAAGAGAATGGTTGTAAACCATATCGTCAATAATTTTTTCTGTATTTTTCTCTTTTTTGAGCTCCGTATTCAGTCTGAGCAGCTCTCTGCTGAAAGCAGACATAGTTCTTGCAGGCGAGGAAAGCTCCGTTTCCGATGTAAGCACAAGCGTTACGCTGGATTCGTTAATTGCGTAAACACTGAACTTCTTGCCGTCTTTTCTGAACGTGATACCTGCATTGCACTTATCGACCGCAGTGGTGAAAATATGGTACTGCTTTTCTATCTCAGCCAGATTAATATTACAACTGCGATTGGCAGGAAACGATTTAAACATATATGTTGTCATAACAATATCCCTCTCTTATTACGAAACCGAATTTTTATTAATTATAACCTCTTTTTCGAATTATGTCAATCAATACTGTTTTGGTGCATCTCACAAACCGTCGGCTTGACAACTTTAAGCATCCGTGTTATAATTATCACATGCTGGTCACAAGCACTCTGCAAAGAGGTGTGCTATAGTCAAAGAATAAGTGTCGAGTTAAGCGCTTGCTATATTTAAGCGCTAAAATACGCCACACCGAGCCAATTTTATAAAAAGATAAGAAGCCAAAAATTTTTTGTCTAATGCTCTTGACACGCACCTATCTTTGTGCTATAATATGCCTCAAGAGAATACGCAGTTGACTTTAAGGAGGCCCTACTATGAACAAAGAAGAAGCCGTAGATCTGATTTTTGATTATCTCGATACACTAAAGATCATGCATTCAGAGCCGGAAGAAGACGATGAGAATAATACAGAAATTCTGTTCGTCACAGAAGGCAAAGACAGCCCCGGAGGCTTTATTGAATCTGCTATTACATTTTCCAATAATTGCATTCTGGCAAGAGCCTACTATAATACAGTAGGCCAAAAGCTCGTAACCACTAACCTGGAACGCTTCCCATCGCTTTTCAGGCTTTTGAATGTCATAAACGAAGAGAAAAATCACCTATCAATACAGCAGCATTCGACGCATTTCGATGACGATGAAGAACGATCCGCTATTTTCTGCCCGCAGCTTCGCATGACTGAGGACGGTAATTACGACATAAAGTATCAGCTAATCGTTGACTACTCTTATTTGGGACTATTTCCTAACGAGACAGCACATATGCTTGTCGTATTCCTTCAGAATTGCTTAAATGCATTTGCGCCGGCAGTTTTCGGGGTTCTTACCTCCAAGATGAACCTCAAAGAAGCAAAATCATACATAGTATCCAAGAAAATGGAGTTTACTGAAAATCCGGAAAATTATTTACCCACTGAGGAGGACGAAAACAATGAATTATCTTGAAGAATTTTCCCGAGTAGAGATAGCCTTGTTTGAATTATTTCGAGAGGGAGGGGAGTTTTATTCTCTGACAGAAATAAAAAACGAGTTATCTGAATTCTCTGAAGAAGAACTAATGCGAGGGCTGGAGGAAGCTGTAAGAAAAGATATTATTTGTGAATCACCGGGTGCTCACTTTGACCCGACATACTTCAGATGAGAGGTAAATTCAATGAAACTTACCGAAAGACTTATTCCAAGCTGTTACATAAGAGATGAACTCAGCAAAAACGGCTTTCAGCTAAGCGATGCCGAAAAAGCGACTATGCTCTGGAACTCCACGCTTTCCTATACCGAAAAGCTGGAGGAACTACAAAAGCTGAGCGACAGCACAAGCGATGATAATCTGCAAAAGCAGATCCGAAAGAGGTTAGATTACGAGAGCAAAAAGCTTGAACGGATCAAGGACAACTCATCCGGCAGTTATCTCTATGTATTTGAGGATCAGCATAAACTCTACCAAAACTATTTCTTGAACTACAAAATGTCAATACTATTTGCACAAATGTATCTTTCAAAAGACAATTTTTCTTGTTCTATATACAAGAAAAAACTTATAAACAGCTGCGATGAGTTCACCAAAACAATCCGCTTGCACCGGAATCAGCATACGACCGACGAACTCGCTGAAGCGATAACAGTCTTTTCTTACGGCGAGTCGGTATCTGAAATACGGTTTAACAACAAAGGAAATATTGATTACCTCTATTGCGGCGAAATGAGCCCGGAAGAAGAAAACGATACATATGAATACAGAAATGACAGATTCGAGCAAAAATGCTTTGCGCTTCCGATAAAGTTTTCTTGCGGTACTGTAGTAAGGGACGTAACCGACAACGCTATCGGCGTTATAGCCGCTGATGCGGACTTTAGCAATCCACCTTCCAATGATTCATATGTCTTCTTTTTCGGTGTCCCCGTGCTTACGCTTGACGAGCACGGTATATGGAATCACACGCATATAAGACCGATATATCTCGAAAAGGCCGAACCGCTTATCCGCGATACGGATGACAAGAAAAACAAGGCATATATAAGAGCGATAAACAGCTTTTCCGAATGCCTGAAAGCAGGAACTTACGATAAAGAACCCGCCTGCCTTAAAGCTATAGCGGACGCACGGGAGTACAGAAATATCCGCCTTGAATATAGCGTTGAATTAGAAAAAGAGATATATGACCGTGTCGATAAGGCTGTCAGACTGGAAGATATAATGAACTGAATCAAGCAGAAATGACCTCCGTTTTAAAATCGGGGGTCATTTTTACGTCCGGACTACAAAATTTTCAGCCTTTTCATTTTTTCTTGACAAATACCCCCGGGGAGTATATAATTAAAATACCCCGTGAGGGTATATTAAAGCTGCATCAAAAATTCAGAGGTAACGCTATGAGTGAAAATAAAACGATTGTCAAAAAAGTCTGTCCGTGTTGCGAAAAGCATACCGTAAGGGACGAAAAGCACAAAAAGGCGCTTCTTAACCGCCTTAAACGCATCGAAGGACAGGTGCGTGGCATCGAGGCTATGATTGAGAATGACGCATACTGCAACGATGTGCTTATTCAATCCGCCGCCGTCAACGCCGCAATGAATGCCTTCAATAAGGAACTGCTGGCAAGCCATATAAGAGGCTGTGTTGCAAGAGATATAAAAGAAGGCAAAGACGAGGTCATAGACGAGCTTGTCACAACTCTGCAAAAGCTGATGAAATAACGTCAGACGGACATAATATAAAGATATACGGCAAAAGAAAGAGGGTCTTATTATGGAGCAGTACGATGTCACAGGCATGAGCTGTGCCGCCTGCAGTGCAAGAGTGGAAAAAGCGGTCGGCAAGGTAAAGGGCGTAACCTCGTGTTCGGTGAGTCTGCTTACAAATTCAATGGGTGTCGATGGTACAGCGTCACCGCAGGAAATAATCTCTGCCGTTGAAAAGGCAGGCTACGGTGCAAGGCTGAAAGGCGCAAAAACGGAAAACACCGATACCGATGGCGGTTCACTGCGTGATACCGAAACGCCCGGACTTAGAAAAAGGCTTATAGCGTCACTCGTTTTTCTTGTGATACTGATGTACTTCTCAATGGGTCATATGATGTGGGGATTTCCGCTTCCGTCCTGGTTTGACGGAAACCATGTCGCTATGGGTCTTGTACAGCTGTTGCTAAGCGCAATTATAATGGTTATAAACGGCAAGTTCTTTATAAACGGCTTCAAGGGATTTATCAACCGCTCACCGAATATGGATACGCTTGTGGCACTCGGCTCGGGTGCGTCATTTGTATGGAGCGTATATGCCCTGTTTATGATGACCGATGCACAGCTTCACCAAAATGTAGATGCCGTTATGATGTATATGGACGAGTTCTATTTTGAATCGGCGGCTATGATACTGACGCTCATCACGGTCGGAAAACTGCTCGAAGCCCGTTCAAAAGGCAAAACCACCGATGCGTTGAAAGGGCTTGTAAGCCTCGCCCCTAAGACCGCAAACGTAATAAGAAACGGCACGGAGCATACTGTTCCTGCCAAAGAAGTGATGAAGGGCGATATATTCGTTGTACGTCCCGGCGAAAGCATACCCGTTGACGCAGTAGTAACAGACGGCGAAAGCACGGTCAACGAATCCGCACTGACAGGCGAAAGCATACCGGTAGATAAGACGGTCGGAGATAATGTTTCGGCAGCTACCATAAATCAGACGGGCTTCATCACCTGCAGGGCTACCCGTGTAGGCGAGGATACCACCTTGTCACAGATAATAAAAATGGTGAGCGATGCGGCGGCAACAAAAGCGCCCGTTGCGAAGATTGCCGACAAGGTATCGGGAATATTCGTTCCGACCGTTATTGCAATTGCCGTTGCCACTACGATAGTGTGGCTCTTACTCGGACAGGATTTTGCTTATGCTCTTGCAAGAGGAATATCGGTGCTTGTAATAAGCTGTCCGTGTGCACTCGGACTTGCCACTCCCGTTGCGATAATGGTAGGAAACGGTGTAGGCGCAAAGAACGGCATTCTTTTCAAGACCGCCGTTTCGCTTGAGCAGACGGGAAAAACTCAGATAGCCGTGCTTGATAAAACAGGCACCGTAACAGCCGGAGAGCCGGTCGTAACGGATATAATCCCTGCGGAAGATGTTGCCGAAAACGAACTTCTTAGCCTTGCACTGTCGCTTGAAGCAAAGAGCGAACACCCGCTTGCAAAAGCAATAAACGTTTACGGCACTGAGCACAAAATCCCGTCAGTAGCAGTCGATAATTTCAAGGCACTCAGCGGAAACGGACTTACAGCTGCCATCGGCAGTGATACGCTTTACGGCGGAAGTCTTAAGTTCATCGGTGAAAAAATTGCTGTCGGTGACAGAATTAAGTCTGAAGCGGACCGTCTTTCTGGCGAGGGCAAGACTCCCCTGCTTTTCTGCAAAAACAACCGTATGCTCGGTATGATAGCAGTAGCCGACACGATAAAGAGCGACAGCCCCGATGCAGTAAAACAGCTCAGAAATATGGGCATACGGGTAATAATGCTGACAGGCGATAACGAGCGTACCGCAAAGGCAGTAGCCAAAAAAGCAGGCATTGACGAGGTGATAGCAGGCGTTCTCCCCGACGGAAAAGAGGCGGTCATCCGCTCGCTCAAGGCACAGGGTAAGGTCGCTATGATAGGCGACGGCATAAATGACGCACCTGCGCTTACCGCCGCAGATACAGGCATCGCTATAGGCGCAGGAACAGACGTTGCGATAGATGCCGCCGATGTTGTGCTGATGAAGAGCAGACTTACCGATGTTCCTGCGGCGATAAGGCTTTCCCGCTCGTCACTGCGTAATATACACGAAAATCTTTTCTGGGCATTCATCTATAACGTTATCGGCATTCCGCTTGCCGCAGGCGTATTTATTCCGCTCGGGCTTACGCTTAATCCTATGTTCGGTGCGGCGGCAATGAGCCTTTCCAGCTTCTGCGTCGTATCGAATGCGTTAAGGCTCAATTTCTGCAGGCTGTACAGCACAAAGCACGACAGAAAAGCAAAGCCGATGAATAATATTGCAATACAGCCGTCCGACACGGCGAAAATAACAAAGACGATAAAAATAAAGGGTATGATGTGCGAAAAATGCGAGCATCATGTAAAAACTGCGCTTGAGGCTATTCCACAGGTGGCAAGTGCTTCGGCGAGCCATACAGACGGTATCGCAGTGGCTGAGCTTTCAGGCGAAGTTCCCGACAAACAGCTTAAAAAAGCCGTTGAAAACAGCGGCTATAAAGTAATATCAATAAAGTAACGGAGGAATTTACAATGGTAAAGACAACACTTAAAATTGACGGAATGATGTGCGGAATGTGCGAATCACACGTCAACGACGCTATCAGAAATGCTTTTCCCGTAAAGAAGGTCACTTCTTCTCACTCAAAGGGAGAAACCGTGATAATAAGCGTAGAGGCGCTTTCCGAAGACAAGATCAGAGAGGTTATGCAGCCAACCGGCTACGAGCTTAAAGACATTACAAGCGAGCCTTACGAGAAAAAGGGCTTATTCTCAAGAAAGTAAGCCGGAAAAGCAAAGATTATGTGCCACAGCATCCCACTGCGGCACATTCAGTCTGTCGAAAAAACTATATCGTTGATAAAAATGGGGTCGCAGGGGCGGAGCCCCCGTACAGGTCGTCAGCCATTTGTGCCACTGCATCGTGCCGTGGCTTTGTGTGGCTGACTGCAAGCATCCTTGCTTGGTCAGGGGCGGTAGCCCCACACTCAGCCCCGGCAAGGACGCCGGGCGTGTATGCCCAAAGGCTCTGCACGATGCAGAGCCAACAAAGCATACACAACCCTTCACCACGGGGAAGGGGTTTGGGGTTAGGGATATAGAATTTGCTCTATTTTTATAAAAAACAGACTTTTTCTGCAACCCGATGTGCCACAGTATCTCACTGCGGCACATTTTTTATATGTATTTTACACAAAAAAACGAAAAACTCTTGCTTATTGAAAAGAAATGCACTATAATATTAACGATAGCGCAGAAAGCGCACAAAAAATAAAGAAATATAAAAGAGGTATTTTTATGAAGATCAAAAGAATAATTGCAGGCATTCTCGTTGCCGCTACCTGCGGTCTTGCTATGGCAGGTTGCCAGTCAAACACAACAGGCGGCAAGCTCATTATGGCTACAGAACCCGGTTTCGCTCCTTATGAATATATGAGCGGTAACGATGTTGTAGGTATCGACGTTGATATTGCAAACGAAGTTGCAAAGGAGCTCGGTATGGAGCTTGAGATTCAGTCAATGGACTTTGACGGTGCGCTTTTAGCCGTACAGCAGGGCAAGGTTGACTTTGCAGCAGCAGGCATCTCGGTTACTCCCGAGCGTCAGGAGGCTATGGACTTCTCAATCGAATACGCTAAGTCAAAGCAGGTTATCGTTGTACTCAAGGGAGCAAACAGAGTAAAGAGCGCGGATGATCTCGGCGGTGACACAAAGATTGCCGTTCAGATGTCAACAGTTGCCGATACATATGTAACAGACGATCTTAAGAAGGAGCCCTCACGTTATACAAAGTATGTTCAGGCGGCAGAAGACTTAAAGAGTGACAAGGTTGACTGCATCGTTATGGACGAGCTTCCCGCAAAGGAAATGGTAAAGGGTAATGACAACCTTGAAATTCTTGACGGCGAGGTATTCACAGACAAGTACGCTTTCGCTTTCAAGAAGGGCAACACAGAGCTTGAAGAAAAGGTAAACAAGGTTCTTCAGAAGCTGATTGACGAAGGCAAGGTTGACGAGTTCACACTCAAGCACACAACAGGTGCAGGTGCCGACGCTGACAGCAAGGCTGAATAATTCTGCTGACTGATAAAACTACCGGGCGGTGAAATGCCGCCCGTATTTTTTGAAAGGCATAAGACGGAGGAATTAAGAATTGGACTTCTTTCTTGGTATATGGGATGCCATTGACAAGGCGCTTATAAGAGAAAACCGTTATGAATTCTATTTAAGCGGTATCGGAAACACACTGCTCATATCGCTGTTTGCGGTTATTCTCGGTTTTCTTATCGGTGCTTTCGTGGCAGTAGTAAAGCAGTTATGCGCAGGCAGGAGAGGTATCGGCTGGATAGCTAAGATATGCGACCTGTATGTATTCGTAATAAGAGGTACGCCCGTACTTGTACAGCTGTTGCTCATAAACGCAGTTCTGTTCAACTACAGAGGCGCAAACGCAATAGTTGCCGCAGTTTTGTGCTTCGGTATAAATTCGGGTGCGTATGTTGCGGAGATTGTCCGTGCAGGTATCGAGTCTATCGACAAGGGTCAGACAGAGGCAGGAAGATCGCTGGGTCTCGGCGCAGGTCAGACAATGTGGCTTATCGTGCTTCCGCAGGCTATAAAGAACATACTTCCCGCACTCGGAAACGAATTTATCGTACTGGTAAAGGAAACCTCGATAGCAGGCTACATTGCGGTAACGGATATTACCAAAGCGGCACAGTATGTAGGCTCAAAGACATATGACCTTATTACCCCGCTTCTCATTGCGGCGGCATTCTATCTGATACTGGTATTTATTCTGACAAAACTCCAGAAACTGCTTGAGAGGAGGCTTGGCAAGAGTGATAGACGTTAAGGATCTCAGTAAATCGTTTGGCAATCTCCACGTTCTCAACGGGATAAACGAGCATATCTACAAAGGCGAAAAGGTAGTTATCATAGGACCGTCAGGTTCGGGTAAAAGTACGTTCCTGCGTTGCCTTAACCTTATGGAAAAGCCGACAAGCGGAAGCATCTGCGTTGAGGGCGAATATATCACCGACCGCAAGGCTAACGTAAACCTTATAAGAAGAAAGATGGGTATGGTGTTCCAGCACTTCAATCTGTTCCCCCATCTGACGATAAAGAAAAACATAACCTTAGCTCCCGTTAAGCTCGGCCTTATGACAAAGGAAGAGGCTGACGCAGAGGCAATGCGGCTTTTAGAGCGTGTCGGTCTTGCAGACAAGGCAGACGCTTATCCTCCGCAGTTATCGGGCGGTCAGAAGCAGAGAATCGCTATCGTCCGTGCGCTTGCCATGAAGCCCGATGTTATGCTTTTCGACGAGCCGACCTCGGCGCTCGATCCCGAAATGGTAGGAGAAGTTCTCGACCTTATGAAACAGCTTGCCGACGATGGTATGACAATGGTTGTCGTAACTCACGAAATGGGATTTGCCCGTGAGGTTGCGTCAAGAGTAATGTTTATGTCGGACGGACAGATAGTCGAACAGGGTCCTCCCGATGAATTCTTCGCAAACCCCAAAAATCCAAGACTTAAGGACTTTTTATCAAAGGTGCTTTAATATGAAACAAACCCGACAGGTACGATTCAACAAACGTATCTGTCGGGTTTTATATTTCTTTATAATAGATTGGGTTATCGGTAAGCCCGAGGATATAATCCACATTGGTTTTATAATATTCCGCAAGCTTTATCAGTATTGCCGTAGGAACATCATTTTCGCCCGTTTCGTATTTTGAATATCCCGTCTGCGACATACCGAGCATTTTTGCGACCGTTGTCTGATTGAGATCGGAATCTTCCCGCAGGTTTCTTATTCTGCTGTACATTTTTATCAGCGCCTTTCACATTTTTATAATTAAATTATAAACTTTTAGTGTGAAGGTCTTGACTTTTAACCTGAAACAGATTAGAATTAAACTATCGGATATCAAATTTTCTGAGCATTAAAAATTAAAGGGGTTAAAAATATGGCAATGATAAAATGCGCCGAGTGCGGCAAAGAATTTTCCGACAGAGCGAACGCTTGCCCTAACTGCGGCTGTCCTATCGAATATCAGGCTGAAAAAAGTATAGGCGGAGAATACCACGCCGCAGATAAACTCGCACCGTCTGTTATTGTTGAACATCTGACGATTGCAAAGGAGCTGGAGAGCGAGAGGTATACTCTGTTGTGTGCAGTTGATAAGTTACAGGCAAAGATTAACCGTCTTGGAATTAAAAGAAAAATCGAAAAATCAGAATTTAATATGAAACATTATGTTGGGCTGGCATTTGTAATAGGTTGGTTTGTAGGTCTTGTTCTTGGCTTTCTGTTTTTTATTAGTCAGGGTCAAATGGTAATAGTTTATACAGCTCTTACTTCTTTTGGAGCGGCTTTTCTTTCGCTTTTTGCTTCGATAATAATTTGCTTGATAATAAAGTCAAAGAATAAACAGGAATATCTCAGCCAAATATATCGTGATGAATCACGGGTTGCAAATGAACGTCATGAAATAGAAGAACTACGACAACAGCAGTCTTATTTACGTTCAAAAGCCAGTCAGATTTCAAATACGCTTGACAGCGTATATTCACTGAACATTATCCACCCAAAGTACAGGAATATGGTTGCCGTTATAAGAATACTTGAGTACTTTGACAGCGGACGCTGTACGGTGCTCACGGGAGCAGGCGGTGCGTATAACAAATATGAAGATGAGATAAGACAGGATGCTATTATTTCAAAACTCGACACAGCAATCAACTGTCTGTATCAGATAAGAGATAATCAGTATATGCTGTATGAAACTTTAGAGGATTGCCTTGATACATCTGACAGAATTGCAAGTCAGGTTTCGGCATTAACGGATTCAAGTAAAAATATCGAGGCTTGCTCTGCAGTTGCCGCATATAACTCAAAGATTGCGGCTTCAAATTCAGATGCGCTTGTATTTATCGAAGCGTATAAAGGAGCAAACGGACTATAAAATCAACCCGACAGGTACGATTCAATAAACGTATCTGCCGGGTTTATTTTATAAGAATTCAGCTCTTTATAAAAACCTTTCTACAACTATTATACCCCAAAGGGTATATTTAATAATTCCTCTCCACTATTTATACCCGATAAGGTATAATCGCCGTAATCTATTACCTGCCATTCCCGCCGATAATCATACTTTTTCTTTCAGCGTCATAAATATAGCTGTGCTTTACAGCGGGTAAAACAATCACCGCCACCCTTGCTTAATTCCTTGTATTTCTCAATGTAATTTTGTGTAAAAAGCACAACATATTGTACCGGAATCCGCAAAAAATACACTTTACATAAAAACTCTGTGAAATCTGCCTTATCGTTGTGCAATTCAATGAAATTTTGACCCATTTCGACATTTTGTAAATTTATTCTTGCAAAAGTGTAAAATCAGCATTATAATTAAATAAGAAACATAACCTCATCGGTTTACTATATACTTTTGCGGTAATTTGTGCCGCCCTACGGAATAAGGGAATATAATGCTTTATAATAAATACGGTTCCGTTTCGCCTAAGAAACGTTTCATATTGCTGTGTCTGCCGCTTGCGGCGGCTATTATATGCACAGCATGCAATAACGCATACGCCGTCAACATATCCGACGGCGGTATAAGCTATGACAATACATATTTGCAGACCGAAAGCACGTCTGCCGATACAGATAAGACAACTTCTCAGACAAAAGAAGAAGAACCTCTGCCCGTACCTGAGCCTGAGCCTGAGCCTAAACCTGATTACACTATCACAGACGCTATGTACAAATATTTCGACCAGTTCGCACTTGTCGGTGACAGCGTTTGCTCCGGCTTCGCAAGCGCAGGATACTTCAAGCAGGAAAACAACCTTGCACGACCCAACATTGCGGCGTGGAACATACACCAGTTCCTTATAACATCGGGCAATTTAAGCACAGATGTGCTTGTTCACCTTTACAACAAGCAGCCTAAATACGTTCTTTTCTCAATGGGTCTTAACGATGTAAACCTTACCACGAAAGAACAGTTTGTAGAAAACTATATGCAGCTTCTCTACCAGTGCAAACAGGCAAGCCCGAACAGCGAGTTCATTATTATGGCTGTAACTCCCGTACGCAGTAAGTTCTGCAAGAACGAAAAGATAGACGAGTATAATTCTGCACTGCGATATGCGATTGATAACTGCTACTACAGTCACTATCATTTTGTCGATCCTACCGCCCTTCTTAAAGGCAGTGATAACAAGCTGATGGAAAAGTATGCCTTTGAGGACGGCACTCACCTTGAAATGAGCGGTATGAGGGTCTGCCTGTGGTATATGTATAATCAGAATATCAGATACAGCTTCAAAGAAGACGAGCTTCAGCCCTCGAAATGCCCCGACATTTCGCAATACGAATATCTTTATTGATAATATCGGTTTTAAAAACAAAAAAACGGCGGAAATTTGCTGAAATCCTGCAAATTTCCGCCGTTTTATTCATTTTGCCTATTTACTTTTTCATATTTGTGTGTTACTATATTAAAGTAATTTTTAAGGCGTGTAAAACGCTCAGAAAGGAAATAAAAATGAAAAAATTAAATCTTAAGGCAATTGCCGTAGCTATGGCAGCCGCTCTTACGCTCGGTCTTGCAGGCTGCAGCTCAAACGGTAATTCTTCAACCGCAGACAGCAGTGCAACAGCAGGCGACAGCACATCTGTCACAGAAAGCAAGGCAGAGGGCGACAACTCACTGCAGAAGGTAAAGGACGCAGGTCAGTTCATATTAGGTCTTGACGCTACATTCAAGCCTATGGGCTACACTGACGAGAACGGCGAGATCGTAGGCTTCGATATTGACGTAGCAGAGGAAGTTTGCAAAAGACTCGGCGTAAAGCTCGTAAAACAGCCTATCAACTGGGATACACTCACAACCGACCTTAATGTCGGCAAGTGCGACTGCATATGGAACGGTCTTAGCATAAACGAAGAGCGTCAGGAAAAGATGAATCTTTCAGAGCCTTATATGAAGAACGCTATGGTATTCGTTGTAAAGGGCGATTCGACAGTTGCAAAAATGGACGACCTCAAGGGCAAGAAGATTTCTGTTCAGAACGGTTCTTCTGCACAGACAATACTTGAAAACAGTGCAATCAAGGACGATATAACGATCAGCCCCATCGCTACAAATGTAGAAGCATTACAGCAGCTTGAGCTTGGTGTCGTTGACGTTGTATTCCTTGATGAAGTAGTTGCAGACTATGAAATCAAGAACTCCGGTAAGGACTACAAGAAGCTGGCAGAGGGTCTTGAAGAAGAACAGTACGCTATCGCATTCAGAAAGAACGATCAGGCACTGCGTGACGCAGTTCAGAAGACACTCAGCGAGATGAAGGCTGACGGTAAGCTCGGTGAAATCTCAACAAAGTGGTTCGGCTCAGATATTACGATAGTTAAGTAATCACATAAGCATAAAAATCCTCACGGTAAAACGTGAGGATTTTTTATACGATTATGCCGTTACAGCCCCGACCTTGCGGTCGGGGCTGCAGCTTGTAGAAAAAGTATGTTTTTTCAAAAAAAGTGCTTGTTCTCAATCCCTATCCCCTTTAGGACACTCTGTTGGCTTTGCTTCGTGCAAAGCTTGGTGTGTCCTTATTTCGGCATCCTTGCCGAA
>OFMQ01000213.1_pt1 | contig 45874 bp, 70 predicted proteins | sample 1541851 | NCBI WGS metagenome assembly OFMQ01 (sample SAMN04209227, study PRJEB22552) | human gut metagenome | biome: gut; material: feces | host: Homo sapiens | place: USA: Oklahoma | reverse complement strand
AAAAACCGACCTCCTAAAATTAGATTTTTAGGTCTAACTTTAGGGGGTCGGTTCAAGGCGGGGCTTTTTTTAATGTTTTTTATAGCGACAACGAGAATATGGAATATTAACATTAATAACTTTAATGCTTACGCCTATTTGCTTTGCTATGGCTGGAACAGAATAGCCTAACGCCAATAAACGTGTTATTCTAATCGAGAGCGGTGTAGATATTATTCCGGCAGTTATTAGTTCCTTTTTGACTTTGCTTTCAGATAAACGTAAAACTTTTGCTGTCTTTTTGATACTTTTACTTATTTGATAGGTATCTATTATGATGTTGTCCATAATATGACTCCTTATATGATGTTAGCCAGGGTTTCCGCTGCGCGCTCATCGTCGCCAGGCATTACGTGGCTGTAGGTGTTGAGCGTCAGATTGGCAGTGCTATGGCCGAGGCGCTGCTGCACCGTCTTGTAGCTGGCACCGTGCTGCAGCAGGAGCGAGGCGCTAGTGTGCCTCAGGCTGTTGAGGCAGAAATCTTTCGGCATATCTGCGTTTTTGCCGTAGCGCTTGACGAGCTTGCTTATTGCGTCAGGATTGAGCGGTCTGCCGTGCTCTCCCGGGAAAAGGAGGCCGTATGGCTGCCACAGCGCGTCGCTCATGGCCTGCAGCCGGATGGTCCTTATCTGTGCCTTAATGAGCGGAAGAATCGCCTTAGGCAGGCTCACAGTGCGCCAGCTGTCCTCTGTCTTTGTGCTTGCGCCAATCTCACCGCCACCTTTGGTACGCAGATTGGTCTGCCGGACGGTGAACGTGCACCGCTCCAGGTCTACGTCCTGATAACGTAAACCAAGAATCTCACTGCGTCGCATGCCGCTGGTAGCTGCAAGTTTGATGAGCAACTGGTGTGCGGGATTAGTGATGACAGAGAGCAGCTTTGTTACCTGTGCCTGGGTAAGAGCCACCCACTCGCGCTTGCGGGTAACCTTTGGCTTTTTGATTTGTAGCATAGGATGTTTGGCAAGCACTCCGTCAATGACTGCTTGGGTAAGCAGAGCCTTGAGCGTTACATAGATATGCTCAACGGTGCGGCTGGCAAGTTTTGCCGAGAGTGTGGCTATAAAGTCACGGATATTGGCTGGCTGCAGATTGCAGAGCGGGAAGTCGCCGAGCTCCGGCTTGATGTGCACCCGGATGTGAGACTCAATCGTTGCCCAGGAATTTTTGCGTATGGCTGCGTGCTGGACGGCCAGGTAATGGTCACACCAATCTTTGAGCAGCATGCCGCTGCTGTAGGTCCCGCTGCGTTTGGCAATCTTGAACTCCTGCACCTTGCGGTCAAGCTCTGCAGATGACTTTGCGGTGAAATAGTACTTTTTGCCGAGGTACGTCACTGTGGTGGCGTAGCGGCCGACGGCGCGTTTCTTGTATTTTGCCATTGTGTAAAACCTCCAATTTTGATATAATGGAGGTGCAATCGGTTGTGAACAAATTGCACCTTGCCGCTGCCATCGTGGTGGATGCTGCGGCGCGCCGCCTGTGCTGGTAACACGGGCGGCTTTTTTTATTTATTTTTTATATTTAAATTTATGATCACTTAGGGGATGACCACAGGCGCAGCCAAGCTCCAAGATATCATTGTTATAAATGGGAAGAAGTTTGCACTTTTTTTCATCCTTACACAATTTATTACTAGCTCCACTAGTACCTATGCCAAAAATAGAACCTATGGCTCCTAATGTATTTATCTTAGTTCCGACAACAACACGACAATTATAATCTTTAATTTTTTCATTTTGCTCTTCAGCTTCTGCTAAAATTTTTTCTTCTTTGGCTTTGGCAAACGGAACTAGTATTTCATTTACATATTTATGTGTCATAGCATTAATAATTTTATCTTCGTCAAAGGTTGCTGTTTGCTTTTTGTTAATATAATCAAACCATAATTCTACTCTTTCTTCAAAAAGCGTAGCATGTTGTTCCAAAGCTGCAACTGATGTATGAAAACAACCTTCTTCAGTTCCTTGCAAAGCAAGCCAATGAATATAGCCACCAGCAGTTGGGAGGTAATTGTATGAGTTATTGCCGCCATAAGCATTCATTCTGGATACAATATTTGCCATTGCACGCTCTTGCTTATATTTTGCATTATATTTATTCAAAGCTTCGTTCATGCTTGCATTGTTGGCATCAATTGCTGCCTGAACTGAGTCAAGCATTTTTTGTTTAGTAGAACTAAATGCTTCATTAGCAGTTTGTCCGTTTATAATAATATCATCAAAATATTTATTCAAAGCTTCGTTCATGCTTGCATTGTTGGCATCAATTGCTGCCTGAACTGAGTCAAGCATTTTTTGTTTAGTAGAACTAAATGCTTCATTAGCAGTTTGTCCGTTTATAATAATATCATCAAATTGAGCAACAACTCCACTTGCAAGCGGCGTTTTAAACTCATGTGCTATTGCAATGTTTGGAACAAATGCTGCTAAAAGCAAAGCAAATAATATTTTCTTCATGTTGCCATCCTCATTTCACACTTTCTTTACTTACTAAACTTCCCTTTATGATAGTTGTGTGATAAACTATTTATAAATTAAAAATATTGTTGTCGTCACTTAGGTGGCGGCTTTTTTTGTTTGTGGGGAAGTTTCAAGCGGTGGCGGCAGTTTTTTCTGCCGCCAGAATACCTAAGATAAAAAGATATAAATCCACCTGAGCATCCTCGTTTAGTAACTCGAGTCGCTCACTGTCCATTAGATTAATACACCTCCTTTATTGGTTCCGCAGGTTTTTGGGATTTGAAAGTAAATCCTCAAAATATTCACGAGCGCGCTGTTGCGCTGCAGGACTAAGTTTGTTGTACAGTTCTTGAATATCATTTTTAGGCTTTTCTGGGGTATCCCATCCCATTAGTTGGGCAGGAGTAACGTTAAAAATTTCTGCCAAGAGTATAACCATATCATAGGGGATATTTTTAATATCCCCAGATTCATACCTTTGCAAAGTTGCTTTATTTGGCAATTTACCTATTTTAGATTTAATTATTTGAGCTAAATCTGCAAGAGATAATCCGTGTTGTTCACGGTATTTTCTTATATTTTCTCCTATTTCCATGGCTTGCCTCCCTATAATCTCCCTATAATTACGTTAACATCATTATAAATTACTTTTGCGCAAAATGCAACAAGGAATCGACTTTTTGCAAAAAAAGTTGCGCAATATGCGTTGACAAATAGCTTTAGTCATGGTATTATAGTTGCATAAAATGCAACGGAAGGTGGTGAGAAAATGTATGGCATTAATGTAATGTTACTGCGTCAAAAAATGCTTGAAAATGGGTTTATAAATATTGTAGACCTTGCAAAAGCAGCAAATGTTAGCCGGGATACTATTAGTAAAATGTTGGCTGGCAAAACTAAACCTCAAACCAATGTAATGTATGCAATTGCTAATGCTTTGAAATTAACCTGCGAAGAAGCAGGAAAAATTTTTTTTGCACGTAGCGTTGCGTAAAATGCAACGGAGGTAATTATGGAACCTATCGCTGTAACTCTTGATAAGGCCTGTGAGTTAACGGCCATCGGTAAAGCGTCGATGGTGAAGCTCATGCAGGATCCCAAATTTCCGGTATTTAAAATCGGAAACAAGTCGGTTATCCCAGTAGCTGGCTTGAGAAAGTATATTGAAACTCTGGGTGCTGAGCACTATGGAGTCGTTTAGGAGGCGGATGGTATGAAAAAAGCATTGTTTGCTTTACTGGTAGCCTGCTGCGTTTGGGCTGCATGGGATGCAACACGTCCGGTTGACCGCTACGTGGTCAAGGTTACCGCTGCCGACGGCGATACGCTGTGGCACCTGGTCGGCGACGTGATGGATCGCGAGGGCGACCGCCGCGATGTCCGCGAGGTCATCTTTTATACAAAGAAGATTAGCAACTTGCAGGGAGACCTGCAGGTGGGAGATGTAGTTCTCATTCCCATAGAGGCATCTACAAAATGAGAACCGATGACCGTGGCGTCCATTACGTAGACTGCATGTTCTGCGGTACGGAATGGATAGTGAGCCGCTTTGTAAAAGAACCGTATGCGTGCCCTTATTGCAGGGCTATGTATAAAAATTTCAATCCACCACAATTAAAAAAGAAAGGTAAGGTGCAAAAATGATTAGAACTAAAACCAAGATTTTCCTTCAGCGGTTGAACCTTGAAATGCAAAGCCTGAGTAAATACGCAGACTTGCTGGAACGCTGGAATGAGGACGACAACCAAGACGAGGTCCTGCAGGAGGCGGCGCTTGATGTCATTGACCGTATCGGCGCAACGATTAAAGAGATGCGCGAGCTGCAGTCTCATGAATGGTCTGCTATGTACAAGGCTATCCAAGATTCTGCAGAAAAGAATGCTGCTGATGGTTCCGGTATGCTGAAAGAAGGCGCTTGCAAGGAGGCTGAGTGATATGGCTAGTGTATACGAGCTTGATGCTAAAATCTCTAGCTGCATCCAGCTGGATGCAGAGCACGTTGTCAGTGTTGATGACGGCGAAATTCTGAACCTGCAGCAGTTTGAAGCTCTGCAGATGGAGCGCGACAAAAAGATTGAAGGCCTGTGCTGCTACATCAAAAACAAGATTGCCGATGCCGAGGCTATCTACGCTGAGATTGACGTCCTTAGTCAACGCGCATCGGTGATGAAGCGTGAAGCAGAGCGCTGCAAGAATTATCTGGCAGGTGTGCTGTATGGCGAGAAGTTTGAAACTCCCCGCTGCAAGATTACGTGGCGTAAGTCTGAAATCTGCAACGTGCTGAATATTGATGCAGTGCCTGATGAGTTCAAGCGCACCAAGGTGACCGTTGATGCTGACAAGACGGCAATCAAGAAGGCCATCAAGGGCGGTGCTGAAGTTCCGGGCGCTGAAGTTATTCAGAAACTGAACATGACTTTAAAATGAGATTTGTTATGTTATGCAAGAATTGCCCTCAGTGCAAAACGGTTGGGGTTGGCGATATTTGTACACGTAGCTGGTGCAAATTAAGTAAGCCTGATGCTGATGGTAGGTACTTAGGCCTGGAACCATGGCGCAGCAAGCCGCATCCGAAATGTCCGCTGATGGCAAGATTGAAAGAAAATTATAAGGAGTGATTTTAATGGGAATCCCTGTACTCGTAATGGGTGCGTCCGGTTCTGGCAAGTCTGCAAGCCTGCGCAACTTTGAACCGGCAGAGGTCGGCGTTTTTAACGTCGCAAGTAAACCGCTTCCGTTTCGTAAGAAGCTGGCAACGGTTAACCACGCTGATTACAGTATTATCCAGAAAACTTTGCTTGCGAATAAATTGCGCTGCTACGTTATTGATGACAGTCAATACTTGATGGCGTTCGGACTGTTTGCACGCGCTAAGGAAGTAGGTTACCAAAAATTTACGGACTGCGCCTTGAGCTTTTACAATATGCTCGCGCTGATCCGTGAGTATACTACCGAGGATACTATTGTTTACCTGCTCCATCATACGGAGCGTGACGACTCTGGTCATATCAAGGCTAAGACATCAGGCAAAATGCTGGATAACCAGCTGACACTAGAAGGCTTGTTTTCAATCGTGCTGTTGGCGGAAACCAACGGCAAGGAATACAACTTTGTCACGCAGAGCGATGGCTTCACCACAGCGAAGTCTCCTATGGAGATGTTCGCACCGAAGATTGACAATGACCTGAAGGCTGTTGATACGGCCATCCGTGAGTATTATGGTTTTAACGAGGAGGCAAAAAATAATGAAAAAGTTTAACTGGGGAAATGTTGACGCTGCGAGTGAGGGTTACGCAGCGCCGCCTGCTGGCGGTTATGTGCTGGCCATCTGCGCGGTCGCGGACCACGCCGACAAGCAGTACCTGAAAATTTACTGCGACATCGCCGGTGTAGCTGATAAGGCCAACGAGCAATTTATTGGTTATTACGGCCAGCGCAAGGAACGCAGCGGTAACAAAATCCCGCTGTTCAGCTTCATCCGCAGCTATAAAAATAGCGCGTTGGGCTTCTTCAAGGCATTCCTGGTGGCGCTGGAAAAAAGTGGCAATGCTGGCTTTGTAGCGGACCGCTTTGCTGGTGACGAGCAGCAGTTCTGCGGCATGGTCGTCGGTGCTGTGCTGGGGCAGGAAGAGTATATCTGGAACGACAAGCTCTGTGTGCGTCTGAGGGTGGCGCAGTTCTGTTCCGTAGAGCGCATCCAGAAGGGCGACTTCGAGATTCCGGAGCTTAAAAAGGTAGATCTTGCAGCAGTTCCGGTCGCAGCTCCTACATCCAGCATGAGTTATGGTACTAACGTGCCGCTACTCAATGATGCAGAGATCCCTTTCTAAGTCCGAGCTGCACCTGGACGACATTCGCCCATTTTTAACCGGTGTAAAAACAAAGCCGGGTGGACATATTACTGCTACCTGTCCCTTGTGTGGCAAAGCAGGGCATCTGCATATCGACGAGAAAAACGGCACACTGCTGGTCTATTGTCAGAAGTGCAACGCTCACGGCACGGACATTCTGAGAGAGTTCCGCCGTCTGGGAGCAAAGCCTGCCGAACCGGAGCCTGTAGATTATAAGACGACAAAACCTGTAGAGGATTACCGCCATGTCTACAGGAACCCGGACGGCACGGAAGCTTACTATAAGCGCCGCCGCAAATGGGCCGACGGGCACAAGGTTTTCAGTTTTGCCTATGTGAATGCCGAAGGGCGCACGGTGTATACAAAACCAGAAGGATGTAACAACTTATATAACTTAGATTTACTAGCACAACATCGGAGCACAAAGTTGTACATCGTTGAAGGTGAGAAATGCGCCGACGCAATGACGTCTGCCGGCCTACTGGCAACCACGAGCAATACCGGAGCCCAGAAGGCTGTCAAGCTGAGCGCGACGGACAAGGCGCTGCTGGAATCTTATGCAGAGCGTATCGTCATCCCGGACAACGATGAGAAGGGAACCGATTATGCTGCAGCCTGGCAAGGCGCGAAGGTCATGGACATCACAAAGCTGTGGCCTGAATGCCCGCCTAAAGGTGATATCGCAGATTACTTTGCTGCCGGTGGCACAGCCGAAGCAATCGAAGCCTACGAGTGGCCTGTGGTGCTCTCTCTGGACAGAGAATTCTTTGAAGGGTGCGACAGGTTCAGCCTTATCGATGAGGCGCTTCTGGAGGCGATAGCGGCGCTCACAGAGGCGTCCAAGCGTCAGCAGGTGCTTTCCATGGCGAGGTTTCGCGCCGGAGAGCTGTGCTGCAAGAGGGAGTTTGAGAGCTGCTGGAAAGCGTACCTGCAGCAGCAGGCAGCCAAGGGTATAAGGTCAGATAATCTGACAAAATTCCCGCAGCAGCTCTTTGCTCTCCGGTGCGGTAACTGGAACACATCGATTAATGGCGTGTATCGAGCGGTACAGGTCGGAACAGAATATAAAAACGAATACGCAAGTCCCATCCCCATCATGCCGACGGAGCTGCTGGTGAACGTGGAGGATGAAACGGAAAAAATCCGGCTTGCGTATTTTAAAAATGGCGGCTGGCAGAGCGTGGTGGTTCCGCGTTCTGTGCTGGCCAACAAAAACAAAATAATTCTTCTGGCAGACAATGGCGTTGAAGTCAACAGCGACAACGCCGGTCTGCTGGTGAAGTATCTGGCAGAGGTCATCGCTATGAACCCGGACATCCTGCCGCGGGTAAAGTCGATTGACCACATGGGCTGGTCCGATGCAGGCTTTGTGCCGTACACGGACGAGGTCAAGCTGGACTGTGAGGACCAGTATAAATCTCTGGTGCAGGCAGTCTCCAGCAAGGGCACGCTGGAAGAATGGGCGGCCTACGTCGCACCGCTCCGGCAGAACCTCTATATGCGCCTGATCCTGGCTGCAAGCTTTGCGAGCGTGCTGGTCGAGCGCGTGTCTGCGCTGACATTTGTTTTGCACCTTTGGGGCGGAACCGGCAGCGGCAAGACCGTGGCCATGATGGTGGCTGCGTCTGTTTGGGGTAATCCGGGCATGGGCAAGCTGGTCCGCACCATGAACATGACCATTAACAGCATGATGAGCACGGCGTCTATCCTGCGTAACCTGCCGTTCTTTGGCGATGAGCTACAGACGATTAAAAGCCGCTTTGAAAATTATGACACGCTGATCATGCGTGTCACTGAAGGCCTTGACCGTGGACGCATGACCAATGCGACATTTCAGCGGCAGAAGTCCTGGCTAAACAGTTTTGTTTTTACCGGCGAAGAGCCCTGTACGAAGTCTCAGTCTGGCGGCGGTGTAAAAAACCGTGTCATTGAGATTGAGTGCGACCAGCAGATAATTAAAAACGGTAATGCTGTAGTTAATTTCATTTCGCAGCACTTTGGCTGTGCTGGCAGAGCGTTCATTGAAGCTTTGAAAGGGAAGAACCTTGCGGCTGATTACAATGAGATTATGCGCCTGGTGCTGGAAGTAACGGATACGACCGAGAAGCAGGCCATGGCGATGGCTCTTATGCTGCAGGCGGATGCGATTGCGAGCAAGGCTATCTTTGGTGATCCTGGCGATGTGCTGTCGCCTGAGGACATAGTTGGCTTTGTGAAGAGCAAGGCTGAGGTTGATGTGAGCGAGCGGGCCTGGAATATTATTGTCGATGTTATCGGCGCCAACGCTGACAAGTTCGATACCGAGCTTGATGATTATGCTGGTTATGCCTACTGGGGTAGACGCAAGAATAATGGTGTTATCATGATCAACAAGACGGTCCTGGAGCAGGAGTTAGAAAAGAATGGCTTCGACTTCTCAGCGCTTAAGAAAAAATGGGCGGAGAGCGGTCATTTACTGAAAACGACGCAGGGACGATTCTCCAATGTTTACCGGTTACACAACACGAGAGCAAACTATGTTGCTCTTTATGTCAAGGCGTAAGCTATGTAAGCCAAATGTAAGCCAAAAAAATGGCTCAACCATGCGGGTTTTAAACGTTTGGCTTACATAATTACATGACTTACATAATTAGATATATACGTATGGAGTTTCCCGTTTTAGATTAGAGCGGAAATAATAATAATATATATCGATATCCTTTCAAAAAAAATGTAAGCCTGTAAGCCAAAAACAAAAAAAGCCTTAACCATGCGGTTTGTAGGGTTTTTGAATGTAAGTCAAAACGTCAGCTGGCTTACGTAAAACTGCAGCTAAAGGAGGGAAACGATGCTTCTTAAAATTATTATTGACACGCTGCGTGCTGTTATTGCAGGGCTGGTGTTATCACTGGCGTGCTGCTGCATGATGATAGCGCAGGCATTTGCCAGAGCAGCTATGTACTTAGTAAGTGCAGCGTGCAAAATTCGTGGGGTGAAATGTGATGTTAAGTAAAATCTGTCTGGTGTTTGCAATGCTGATCAGCATTGTGTGGATAGTGAGCCTGACGGTGTTAGTTGGTTGCGGTGCTGTATGGGCGCTGCAGAAGTTAGGAGGAATGTAAATGTATATCAAAACTAAACGCGGAGACTATGTAAACTCCAAGAATCTCGGTGCATTAAGAATCGCATGTCATAGTGGCGCTTATCATGTTGTGGCGGACTGCATCAGCTATAGTGGTGAACCTTGCTTCTACTCCAGTGGCAATAAGGAAGACGCGCAAGCGTATATGACCTTGATGGCGAACCACCTGGATGAAGTAGAAGAAGCTGCAACCATGCAGTACCCGCGTTGCGCTATCCTCAAGGTGTCGGAGGCTACTGTTGATGCAATGCGTTATAGCTATCGCAATCGCCCGCTCCAAAACGAGCCGCAGCATGCAGCCAGCAAGAACACTAAGCTGTCCGCAATGCTGAATGCGCTGGTCGATGACTTCGCCGCATCCGGCGACACTGACAATCTTCTGAAAATCAACGCGTATATCCGCATGTATCTGCAGCAGGAGGCCATTAATGAGTCTGTTAATTAATATATTTATTTTGGCAACTGTAGGACCTGTCGCTTGCTTCGTGGATGACTTTCTTATGCGCCTGCTTTCGGTGATTGCTGTTATGGTTTGGTCTATGAGAATAGGCATGAATCTTATGGATTGCGAGAATGGAGAGGATGACAATGAATAAACAATATCTCAGCTTGACGCTGGAATCTGATACGTTTAGAGGCATGAAGGCCGATTTCGATGAGCTGCTGCAGCAGCTTCTGGAGAAGCTCTTTGCTGGCCGTATTGCTGATGGCTCTATCAGCATGAAGCTGTCCGTCAGCTTGACCGAAACCTATTCTGAAACAATGGGTAAAGACATTGCTGTGCCGCTGTTCAAGCACAAGGTTACCGCCAATTACACGGAGAAGCTGGAGAATGCCGGTGCTGTCTCCCTGCCTAACACGTATCTGGAATACGACGAAGAACTCGGGGAGTTCGTACTGAAGCCTTGCGGCGGCGAGCAGGACATGTTCGCGGAGCAGGAGGCTGAGGCTGATGAAGTAACTGTCGATGTTAAAGCCATTCCGCAGGATTGCCACCGTCCCCTGCAGCTGCGCGATCCTATGTGCAATGACTGCGCTAATCGCGATACCAGCGCCTGCGACCATTGCGATGGCTGCGACAAGTGGGAGCCTACGGTAAAATGATTCCGCTGCGTCCCTACCAGCAGGAGCTGGTGGATAATATCCGCAGAGCAATCGGTCAGGGGCGGCACAGCGTGTGTGCAGTGTTGGGCTGCGGCGGTGGCAAGAGCGTTATCCAGGGCAACATCGCCGCCAGCGCCACGGCACGCGGTAACAGGGTACTGTTTGTGGTCCACCGCAAAGAGCTGTGCCAGCAGATTACCAATACCTTTACGGCGTGTGGCGTAGACTTCTCTCTCTGTACCGTAGGCATGGTGCAGACGGTCTGTCGCAGGTTGGCCAAAACGCCGGAACCGAAGCTGATTCTGGTCGACGAGGCGCACCACATCCTGTCGCAGAGCTATCTGTCTATCCTGCAGCATTTTCCGGGAGCTGTAGTCTTAGGCTTTACCGCCACGCCGCAAAGAATGAACGAGGGCGGTCTGGGAGCGGTCTTTGAAGAGCTCATCGAGTCAGTGAGCACCGAATGGCTGATAGAGAACCATTACCTGGCACCGTACAAATACTACGGCGTGCAGCTGGCGGATGCCAGCAAGCTGCATACTAAACGCGGCGACTACGACAAGGCTGAAATTGAAGCGCTTATGAATAAGCGTGCCATCTTTGGCAGTGCTGTTGAGAACTGGCTGCAGCTGGCCAAGGGGAAGCAGACCATCGTGTATTGCTCGTCTATCGCCACCAGCGAGGGCACAGCGGCCGCTTTTAGGGAGCATGGGATAAATGCTATGCACCTTGACGGTACAACGCCGCAGGCGCAAAGACAGGCCGCCGTAGAGAGGTTCCGACGCGGCGAGGTCACGGTCCTTTGCAACGTTGATTTGTTTGGCGAGGGCTTTGACGTGCCTGACTGCGATTGCGTGGTGCTGATGCGGCCTACCAAGTCGCTCACGCTGCACATCCAGCAGTCCATGCGGTCCATGCGTACCAATCCCAACAATCCCGATAAAGTCGCTCTAATCCTGGACCACGTTGGCAATTTCACGCGGCACGGTCTGCCGGATGACGTGCGAGAGTGGTCGCTGGAATCCAAAGCCAAGAAGAAAAAGCAAGAGCTCAGTGTCAAGCAGTGCCCGAATTGCTTTGCCGTGGTCAAGTCAGCGGTCACCGAGTGCCCTCTCTGTCATTACGTATGGGAGAAGGAAGAGCGCGAAGGTCCGGAGGTCGTGGAGGACATCATCCTGCAGGAAGTCGCGCGCATGCCGTATAGTAAGCACATTGAGTGTAAGTCGTGGGCGCAGCTGGAGCTGTTCCGCTCGACGCACAAACGAGCTGATGGTAAGATTTTTAAGTTCGCCTGGTCGCTGCACAAAGCGGTGCAGCTGGGGCTGGCAGTACCGGAACGGTACCGCAGTGCAGCTATCCGCCTGCTGCGTCAGGATGAATACAGGAGGTTAAAGTTTGAATAAATCTGAAGCTCAAATCATGAAGGAGATTGAGGTCGCGGTGTCTGCCGCAGGGCACAAGATTTTCCGCGTCAATGTTGGCGAGGGCTATCTGTACCGCACGCAGCCGACGCAGGCGACGCTCGAACTCGAGAACAAGCGTAGCCGCTGGTTTAAGAGCGGACCGCCGCAAGGCTACAGTGATTTGTCTGGCGTAGCGTATCCGTCGGGCAAGGCAATCTTTATCGAGTGCAAGACGGCAACCGGCAAGCCGACACTGCAGCAGTGCGTGTTCCTGCTGGCGATGTTGGCAGCGGGTGCCAATGCCGGTATCGCACGCAGCTCCGAGGAGGCGTTGGCGATTTGCGAGATGACGGACGACCTGCGTCAGAAGATGGGGGAGTATATCCATGGCTGGTTGGTTAAGCTTAGGCAGCGTGGTAAGTGATCCGTGGCCTGATTGTGCCGACAGCGAGTTCTGGGGGCAGCTGCTACCAAGCGCTGCCCGCCATGATCACAAGCTGTATGTTAAGCTCATCGGCCTACGCTTTGCCGGAGCAGAGCTGCTGCCTAGTGCACGCTTCGGCCTGCGCCTGGTCATGGCTAACGAGGCGACGGTGACTCAGCAGGAGGCGAGGGAGCTGCTTGCTCCCCACTCTGAGCTGCTACTGAATTTATTTTTACACATAGGAGGTGGCGCAGGTGGACAACAAAAAACTGATACATGATACTGTTGTGGCAACGCTGGCTGCCTTAAATAGCCAGCCTAAGCCGCAGGACTGCTACAAGGCGACGGAAGCACGGCTGTATGCTTACTCGACGCTGCGCGCGAACATTGAGCAGTACAAGCTTGATATCCGCGACCTGAAGGCGGAGCGTGTCACGGAAAAATCTAAAGACATTACCTGCTGGGGCGGCGCAAGTTCTCGCCTGACGCCCGAAGAGAAGCAGCAGGCACGCATTATGGCTGTAGAGGTTAAGCTGGCGCGTGATCAGGCGGAAGTTGCTAAAATCAACCGCATCTTGAACAGGCTGGAAGCAAGCGAGGATGCGGTGGCGGTAGACCTTATCCGTCAGGCGTATTTTTACTGCGTGCCTTTGGATGATATTGCGCTGCGTGAAGGTGTGTCGCTCTCGACCATCCAGCGCAGGCGTACGCGCCTGGTGCGGCAGCTGGCGTTAATGTTATATGGAGCGGAGGCATTGATGTGAGATTCGTAGATTTTTTCGCAGGAATCGGCGGTATTCGCTTAGGCTTAGAGCAAGCCGGGCATAAATGCGTCGGCTTCTGTGAGTTTGATAAGTACGCCAGGACGGCGTATAAAGCTATGTACGATACGAAAGGAGAGTGGGAAAACCACGATGTACGAACAGTTAAGCCTTATGATGTACCCGACGCAGACCTCTGGTGCTTCGGCTTCCCGTGTCAAGACATCAGCGTCGCAGGCAAGCAAAAAGGCCTGCAAGAAGGTGAGCGAAGCGGATTGTTTTACGAAATTATGCGACTGCTTGCCGGACGCAGGAAAGAAGATAGACCTCGATGGCTACTCATTGAAAATGTTAAGAATTTACTTAGCATTGGAAACGGATTTGATTTCGCGCGGCTGCTGTGTGAAGTGGGGGGGGCACGGGTATTCTCTCCAATGGGACACTCTCAACAGCAAAGACTACGGTGTTCCCCAAAACAGGGAGCGCGTGTTCATTGTCTGCTATCTTGGAAACATCAGTGGACGAGAAGTATTTCCTCTCAAAGGAACAGACGGCGAGAATCCTTACGAACTCAACGAGATAACACAAGGAGTTGCCGATGCTCAAAGAATCTATGACGGCGGTGGACTAGCGAGAACGCTTAAAGGTGAGAGCGGTTGGCAGGGCGGTAAAACAAGCTTGTATGCTGTGAAAGTGTTAAAGCCGTATGGCTCAACAGGTGGTGTGTGTAGCTTTAAAATTGCCGAAAATAAAACAGGTATAGCGTCAACGTGTGTTGCACGTGATTATAAAGGCATCAGCAGACATAACGGCAACGCTGTTGTATGCATGAGCATCAGAGGACAGAAACTGCAAAAGCAGATTGATGTAGCTCCGACCATTGACACTGGTTGCAGAGACAATTTAACGCGTAAGCAGACTTGTTGCGCAGTGTTAACGCCAGACCGAGGAGAGAAACGGCAGAACGGCAGGCGAATAAAAGAGCCGGGCGAGCCTAGTTTTACTTTGACAGCGCAGGACAGACACGGCGTAGCGCTGCTTGACGAAAATATCCGTATTCGCCGCTTAACTCCTCGTGAGTGCTGGCGTTTGCAAGGCTTTCCAGATGAATATTTTGACAAAGCGAAAGCGGCAGGTATCAGCGATACTCAACTGTATAAGCAAGCAGGAAACGGCGTTACTGTTAATGTGGCACGTGCTATCGGCGAAAGGTTAAAGGAGATTGAGAAAAATGAAACTCTATGAAGCGGTGTGGTTGAGTTGCAGGGAAGAGGTGACACAAATATTATGATTAGTTTGTATCCTGTGATTGCAGAAAAATTGCATATCCCTGTTGGCAAGGAGTTTAAGCTCAAACCTAAGCGTGGCGGAGTATATCCGGCACAGTACCGTTTTATCGCTGATGATTTGGAGTACCGTCCAAGCCAGTGCTGCCATTGGTCAAGTATAGGTAATCAGTCCATGCAGATGCGTATTTTTCTGGCTTTGCTGCGTGGCGGTGTGGAGGTAATTAAAGATGAGTAAAAATTTAATGCCGCAAATAGCCGAAATGTTGGGCATAGAGCTAGGCGAAGAATTTAAGGTTGAGGGCGACAAGGACTTTGAACAAAAGACGTTTTATCTTACCGCTCGAGGGTTAAAAGTCAAGCTTGACCAATGCCCAGAGAAAGAAATTCCCGCCATGGCAGTGTTAGACAGTTTGTTGTTTGGTGACACAGAAATCATTAAAATGCCGTGGAAGCCGAAAGTCGGGGAAAATTATTGGACGTTCGCGATGTTGGATAATGATGCCACGCCAGATAAATCAACATGGAGTATCGGCCCTAGCGTGTGGTTTGCGCATCCTGTAGATTGGGCACTTCTTGATAAAGGTTGGGTATACCGTACCGAGAAAGCAGCCGAAGCTGCACTCCCTGCAGTGGCAACGGCAATGAATGTTGAATATAAAATTTAGGAGGTAAACCATGATTACACATAGAGAATTTACATCGTTTATTGATGATGAGCTTGAATGCGTAGCTGATTTGTTCGCAGAAAAACAGCAGCAGTATTCTACTGGTGCTGATCCGCTGTCAAACTTCCGCACCGGCGCGCTGCTGGAGCATCGTGATGGCAGCTACGAGAAGATGTACGAGGTGGCTAAGGGCTACCTGAACAAGCATATCGCTTTTCTCTATGACCATGGCATCGTTGACAAAACGGAGAAATCCTTGCGCGACATGGTGGTCTATGGCTTGATTATGTTGTATATGGTTAAGAAGAATCAGGAGCTTGAGTAGGCGAAGGAGTGAGCTTGATGAGCAGTAAACGTAAACTTAAGCGCCGCAATCCTGTGCCGGTGGCAGGCTTTAAATACGAGCGCATGTGCCAGGCTGTGTCCGAGCAGGCTATCTATCGCGTGCTGGCTGTTGCGATTGATATCCTCTGGAATGATTTCGGTGGTCTGCAGCGCAAGGACCACCGTCTGAAATTCTTCGCTGAGACATTCCGCGAACGTCTGGAAGTTGTTGATCAGGGCTTCACACCGTCGCAGCAGGCAGCTATGGATGAGCTGCAGCGCCAGGCTGGTTATAGCGTAGTGTTTAATGCAAAATAATTCAACGACCGCTCATCTGATGGTGGGCGGTCATTTTTTAATTTATGACTTGCAATAATTGCTATTAAGAGTTAACATAACATCAATAACAAGAAAGGTGGAGTTAACCATGAAAATGTATTTAAATCACAACAACATTTATAAAGCAGGCACCTACGCAACGTTCCCTGATGAGATTCATGACGAAGTCGACATCGTCTTTCCGGAAGGCTGCCGCGAAGTAAAAATGTATGATGATACCACCGCCATCGAGTGGCCGGACGGGCACATCACACTGTCCACCGAAATTTTCACGGAACACCGCGGTGATACTGCAGTGCCCTATGTGGTTGACTGCAGCGGTCAATTCCCTAAAAAAATTTACTTGAAAACTAAAAAATGACTTGAAGCAGTGAAAAAAAAGCGGTATAATATAACCACGGAGAAGTGTCGATAAAAGCGGCATTTCGCCTGCCCCTTTTTGTTGCGAAGCGGTGCGTATTTTGACTGAATGCGCACCGCTTTACTATATTGTTTATGTAGCGTCTGGCTTTTAGCTGGGCGCTTTTTTTATGCCCAGAAGCCGTAACCTAAGGGACGGGACATCCCTTTCCGACCTCAAATCCTCAGCGGTAATCCGGGCACCAATAAATGACTTGCAATTATTGATGGAGTGAGTTAATATGCTTATAAGATATCTGCTGCTTGCAGCGCGCGTGTGGGATACTGGTTATCCCAAGGATCCAAACCCTGATAATTGGCGCACTATCAATGGTGCCAGGGTACATGTTGATGGAGACGGTAATGCTGATGGTGGTGCTGGTGGAAAATTTAATGGAAATAAATTTGGCACAGATTGGCGTGTTGGTCAGCGGAGCGCCTTGATGCAGGCAGCTAATATTTTTAATGAGAAAGGCGGTACCAAAATGAAGGGTTCAGAAAAGCAAGTGAAATGGGCAAACGATTTAGTAGAAAATGTATTAAGTACGGCTAAGGAAGGCCAGAAATGGGCAGAAAGCATTATACCAAGAAATGAAAAGGAAGCTGCTAGCAAAGAAAAAATGCTAAACGTTTTAAATGACATTATTAAGAACATTCCTAATTTGGACAGTGCTAGAGAAATTATTGACGCCTTTAAAGATTTCAAGCCGGAGAGCAATACTCCGTTTGACGTAAGAAAGGAGAATGTTGCAAGCTTAGTTTATTATATTTCCCATAGTGAAATTAAAAATAAAATCACAAATAATTTGTGAGGAGACTAAACGGAAGAAGAGCGTGCGTTCCTGATGGAGCAGCTTACTGAATATCGAAAAAATCACTAATGTAAACCTCGAGCTTAATGGCTCGGGGTTTTTCTGTTCCCGGAGGTAATTATGAAAATCATTGATATGCCCATCGGCGATGTGGTTCCGTATAAAAACAATCCACGGCGTAATGACAAAGCCGTGAAGCCGGTTATGGAATCACTGAAGGAGTTCGGCTGGAAGCAGCCTATTGTTATCGACAAGAATAATGTTATCGTGTGTGGGCACACGCGTCTGCGTGCTGCTAAACGACTTAAGATGAAAACTGTACCGTGTGTGATGGCGGATGACCTTACGCCGGAGCAGATTAAGGCGTTCCGTCTGGCAGACAACAAAACCGCCGAGTTTGCAAGCTGGGACATGGACATGCTCAACAGCGAGCTGCTTGATATCAAAGGTATCGACATGGGCGACTTCGGTTTTGATATGCCGGAGCCTGAACCGGAGGAGGATGCTTTCGATGTGGATGCAGCGCATGAGGCCGCCAAGCAGAACACCATCACGACTCCGGGCACGCTGTACCAGCTCGGGAACCATCGCTTATTATGTGGCGATTCAACAAATCGTACTGATGTAGCACGTTTATTGGGGGGGCAAATGGTTGACATGGTTTTTACTGATCCTCCCTACAATGTCGCTTACCAAGGCGGAACGAAAGAAAAGCTCACCATTAAAAACGATTCGATGAGTGAGGCTGAATTCAAAAACTTTTTAGATGCAGTGTTTGATAATTATTTTGCAGCGATGAAGCCCGGCGCGTCCTTTTATGTTTGCTACGCTAGTCGCAGTGCTGTCGAATTCCGGCAGGCTATTGTCGATGCCGGTCTGCTGCTGAAGCAGGACCTTGTCTGGTGTAAGAACACATTTACGCTGGGACGGCAAGATTACCAATGGCAGCATGAGCCTATCCTTTATGGATGGAAGCCTGGCGCGAAGCACCGCTTTTTCGGTGGCCGCAAGCTGTCAACGGTCATTCCCGACAACTATCCGGTGGAGGTTGGCTATGATGCCGATGGGCATCAGCTCATCCACATCAGCATAGGGCTTAAGACTGTTTGTCTGCGTGCCGACAATGTGGAGGCTGTGGACACAGAAGAGGTCAACAGTGTAATCCATGTTGACAAGCCTAAGCGTAACGCCGAGCATCCCACCATGAAGCCGATTGCCCTCTGTGCTAAGTGCATTAAGAATAGCTGTCAGCAAGGTGATGCTGTGCTTGATTTGTTTGGCGGCTCTGGCTCCACGCTCATTGCCTGCGAGCAAATCAACCGCCAATGCTACAGCATGGAGCTTGATCCTGTGTACTGCGATGTCATCGTTAAGCGTTGGGAAGCTCTTACCGGCAGGACGGCTGAGGTAATCAGTGCCGAATCCTGAGAATGTTTTGGGCGCGAACGCCGAGCGAACGCCGAAGAAACGTCAAGAATTAGCTGCTGCTGCTGGTCGCGCGTCCGGTGAAGCTCGCCGCCGCAAGCGTGCCATGCGTGAGGTTCTTGATGACCTGCTGCAGATGCCGCTCAAACGTGGCGAGCTGAAGAATGTTGAGTGCCTGGGTGACCTGATGGGGCCGAACGGCAAGATTAACCTGCTGAACGGTAAAATCAATGTAACCGTGGAGCAGGCTGTGTTGTTAGGTCAGGTGGTTCTTGCCATGCAGGGCAATACCAAGGCTGCGACGTTCTTGCGAGACACGGCAGGGCAGAAAATTCTTAAGGATGCCGAAGAGCAGTCCCAATATGAGGACGATGGCTTTACCGACGCAATCAAGCGCAGTGCAAAGGATGTGTGGAAATAATGGGCATCGTTGGCAGGCTGCGCAGTATTATCAAACCTGTTATCAAGTTTTTTGAGTTTAGTAAAAAACAAATGCAAATCTTGACGTGGTGGTGTGAGGACTCTCCCTACCACGATTACAATGGTATTATAGCTGACGGTTCCATCCGCGCTGGTAAAACAGTAGCGATGGCCGTCTCTTTTGTTATTTGGGCTATGGATACCTACGATGGCCAGAACTTTGCTATGTGTGGTAAAACAGTAGGCAGCTTCAGGCGTAACGTCTGGAAATGGCTCAAGCCTGTATTGCTGGTGCGTGGCTATCAGGTGGAAGAATCACGCACGGAAAACCTTATTGTAGTGGCTCGCAAGCAAGGCAGCACAATGAAGCTGAATTACTTTTACGTGTTCGGCGGCCGCGACGAATCCTCGCAGGACCTCATTCAAGGCATTACTTTGGCTGGCCTGTTTTGCGACGAGGTTGCGCTCATGCCGGAGTCGTTTGTCAACCAGGCATCCGGCCGCTGCTCTGTGCCGGGCGCAAAGCTATGGTTTAACTGCAACCCGGACAGCCCGATGCACTGGTTCCTGCTGCGCTGGATTGAGAAGTGCGACGAGAAGCGCTTGCTGCATATCCATTTCCTGATGGACGATAATCCGTCGTTATCCGACGAGGTGCGTGAACGTTACCGGACAATGTATTCCGGTGTGTTCTACCGACGCTTTATTTTAGGCGAGTGGGTAATGGCGCAGGGCGCTATCTATCGTGATGCGTGGAGTGATGAGCTGCTTTTTGGTGATGACCAGCTGGAGTATTTGCTCAAAAATCTGCACATCATGAAGCGCTCTATCACGATTGACTATGGCACCGTGAACCCGATGGTGTATCTGGACGTGCTCGATGATGGGCGCGACCTGTGGTTCATCCGCGAGTATTATTGGGACAGCCGCGCCGAGGAAAAGGAGAAGGACAACAGCCAATACGCCGACGACCTGCTTGAGTTCGTGCGTGGCGTGGAGCTGTGGCCGACAAATGTGGTCATAGATCCATCTGCAGCAAGCTTTAAAATTGAGCTGCGCAATCGTGGGCTGCGTGCGAAGGAGACGGTGGAAACAATCAACGCCGACAATGATGTCATTGAGGGCATCCGTAAGGTGAACACGCTTCTAACCCGTCGCCGCATCCATTTTTATTGTGGCTTAGTGCACACGCTGAAGGAGATGCAGTCCTATTGTTGGGACGACAAGGCTCTGCAGCAGTCCGGCAAGGAGAAACCTATTAAAGTAGCTGACCATGCGCCTGATGCGGTGCGCTACTATGTATCAACAGTCATCAGGCCAAGGAGGATAGCAAATGTCTAAAAGAAAACGCAGGCGCGCCCTGGACAAAGCTCCTGAGCCGCAGCCAATACGCAGCAGGGCGCTCGACGCTTTTAGCAATGTACTGGCTCGTTTGGGCGCTGGCACTCCGAACCTGTTAGAAGGCACGGAGTACAGTCTGCAGCGCATGTCGCGTGATTTTAATACGTTAAATGCTCTCTATCGTGAGAGCTGGATTGTCCGTCGCATCATCGACGTTATCCCGGCGGACATGCTTAAAAATTGGATAACGATTACGAGCGGTCTGGATCCCGATGTAGAGAAGCGGCTCAGTCTTACTCTACGCCGTACTCAGCTCATTGACAAGATTAAGCGTGGCATGCAGTGGGGCAGGCTCTACGGTGGCGCGCTAGGCGTGATGCTGGTCAAGCACCAAGGCTACGACCTTAGTCAGCCGCTGCAGCTTGATTGGATAATGCCTGGGGACTTCGCGGGGCTGCTCATCTTTGACCGGTGGAACGGAGTTAACCCATCTAGCGAGCTCATCGAAGATATTTCGGATCCTGATTATGGTTTTCCCAAATATTACACTGTGACTGATCCTGCCGGCGGTGGCTCTGTAAAAATACACCATAGCAGGGTAGCTCGCTTTACTGGTAACACGTTACCGTTCTGGGAGGAAATTGCAGAGATGCAGTGGGGTGCTTCTGTGGTAGAGTCAATTTTTGATGAGCTGCGCAAACGTGACAATGTGAGCTGGAACATTGCTCAGCTGACGTTCATGGCGAACATCCGCGTTCTTAAAATGCAGGACTTAGGTCAGCTTCTGGCGGCAACGGACAACGAGTCGCAGGCTGAGCTGCTGCGAACGCTGGAAGCGCAAAACATGCTGCTGAACAATATGGGTATGCAGGTCATGGATGCTGCAGATGGTTTGGAAACGCACCAGTATACTTTCGGCGGCCTTGCTGACTGCTATCAGCAGTTTATCATGGATATAAGTGGCGCTGCTGAAATTCCGGTGACGCGTCTGTTCGGGCGCTCGCCCTCCGGTCTTAATGCTACAGGCGAGAGTGACCTACAGAACTACTACGACATGATAGCTGAGAAGCAGGAGTCTTATCTGCGTCCTATCTTGAACAAAGTGCTCCCGCCGTTCATTATCTCGACGTTAGGCAGCCTGCCGGACGATTTTGATTTTGAATTCGACCCGGTTGCAGAGCCTACGGACAAAGAGCGCGCCGACCTTGCCAAGTGTGGCACAGATAACGTTGTGGCTGCCTACAATGCCGGTCTTATCTCTCAGCGCACTGCTCTTAAGGAGTTAAAGCAGCAGAGTGAGCGCACCGGTGTCTGGACGAATATCACCGATGAGGACATCGAGCGTGCGTCCGACTCCGTGGAGCCGCCTGGTGAGATGGGAGGCATGTTTGGCGACATGGGCGGCGAGGCTGCTGGTGCTGTTGACAGCGAAGAATCACCGCAGCAGGCACGCGCTCCCGTCAGGCAAGGAGTAGGGGATGCGGAGTGGGAGGAATCGGAGCATCCAAGGGATAAAGATGGAAAGTTTTCGTCTGCTGGCGGAAATAGCAACTTGAATTCTAGCGCCGAAGATGTTAAGATTAAATTAGCAAAAGCAAAGAAGTACCCTGAATTAACTAAGCAATTACAAAGTTTAGGGCTTGCTTCTGCTCATGATGAAGCTATGGAACCAGTAAGAATTCAAATTGTTGATCCTGGTATTCATGGCAGCAAGAGATTAGCAAAAAGAGGTATAACACTTGCTGATGCTCAATCCTATGTTGACAATGCAATTGTTATGTTCAAGCAAAGCGCAGATAAATATTTGTTTATAGCTGATAATGGCTCGTCTGTTGTGATTGTTGATGGTAGATTATCAACAGCTTTTCCCGCGTCGTGGTATGACGAAAAACAGTTAAGAAAAATTGAGGTGATTAAAGAATGGATGCAGAAAATGAAATGATGGTATATTGCCCGATTCTACAGAAGAAAATTTACGATGGTGATTGTTACGAAATTGTTCACTGTGGGTATGGTGAAATAAAAAAAGACCTGCATCCAGAAATCACTGATTGGACTGTTGCTATTAATGCGTGTGCTAAGTGTGGAAATAACTAAGGAGTAACCTTAAGCGTAGTTAGAAGTTTTCTAGCTGCGCTTTTTTGTTGCAAAAATGACTTGCAATAATTATGCATGAGAGTTAATATGTATACACTAAAAATTACGGAGGTTAGTGTCATGGATAAAACAAAGCTTAATCTGGAACGCCTGCGTGCTTATGATGCCGAGTGGGAAGAAGATAAGCACCCGCGTGCTGAAAACGGACAGTTCACTTCAGGTAGTGGCAGTGCTGGTGGCGGAACTGAAAGCGGTAGTAAGTACGGCTACAGTCGTTCTGAACAGCATGTTGCCAGTAAAATGGAAGAATGGGGCAATGAGCAAGGAAACATTGCTGCACTTGAAGCTGCCGATGCTTTCCGTGATGCGCGTGAAGATGAAAATGATATGCGTGAAGTCTTGAAATCTGTACGTCAGCATTTAGTAGAAAACGAAGATGACATTCGTGGTTATGATGAAAATCCCAAAAATTTTGACAAGGTTATGGAACAGCTGGATGATATGGAGTCTATGCTTAATGACCAAGATACTTATGAATTCAAGCACGGTGAAATTAAATCTCCGCTCCGTCAGGCTGCTGAGGCGGTGCAGGGCGGCGATGGCAGGCTTAAAGGTTACAAGGGCTTGAGCTTTACACAGGAAACCAGCGAGGCTGATTCTGGCACTCCTGCCGGCGAGGTACATAATTTCATTGTTGGCAACCTTAAAGGCAAGGAACCGACGAAGGAAAATGTAACGGCTGCGTGCAAGCAGGTAGTAAATATGCTGAATGACGATATTAAATATCTGAGTGAGCGCGCTGCCACAGCTAGACGTTATGGCAATGAACAGGCTGCTAAGGAATGGGAAGCAAATATTGAAAAGCAGCAACAAAGAATACAAGCTGCTTATGAGGTTACAATGGGTTTTAGTAAATGAAAAAATTTAAAATGCCGCGAGTCATTGAACGCTCTTATGCCAGCGCCATTGACCGCCTGATGCAAGGACTGAAGCGTGAGTTATCTCACGTTGCCAGTCCTTTTTTTATTGCTGACATAATGCGTCGGCTGGCTCGTTCTCCGACTTTTATCCAAGCCTGCGACCAAATCGCACGCTCGATGGCCACGCATCTGTTCCGCGACGGGCATAAGACGTGGCGTGCCGCAGCAGCCGAGGGCAGCAAGGGGCGAATCATCCGCACCGCTCTACAGCGCGAGCTTGCCTCGCCACGCGTCGCAAAAGTGTACGAGGGTATAATCAGTCGTAATGCTGAATTAATCCGCTCTATGCCGCTCACGCTGGCTGATAGGGTGGCTCATAAGGTTGCTAAAGGTTATGAGCAAGGCTTGCGACCGGAGGCGATGATAGACGATATCATCAAAGGGTACCCACACATGACAGAAGCTCATGCAAGGCTCATCGCCCGCACGGAAACGTCTAAAGCCAGCACGGCTCTGACGCAGGTGCGTGCTGCTGATGCAGGGCTTGAGTGGTACGTCTGGCGGACAAGCGAGGACTCTCGTGTGCGTTCTGCTCATGCTCATATGGATGGCGTGATTATCCCTTGGAACGAGGCACCGGCGCCGGAACTGCTCAACAATAAGAAGTCGCAAGGGTACTACCATGCGGGGAACATTTACAACTGCCGCTGTTATCCTGAGCCGCTTATCAGGTTTGACCAGGTGGCGTGGCCAGCTAAGGTGTACCGAAACGGCAAAATCGAGCGCATGGGCATAAAACAATTTAAGAAACTATTACCTGGAGGTGAGCTATGAGCAAGGCATATTTTGGCTCACGAATCTCCGACCACATCCTTAAAACGCCAGAAGGCTTTCTAATCTGCAAGGACGTTCCAATCGCTCGTACAGGTACACAGCAGTATCGAGGCTGCGAGTTCGGTGGTCCGGTCGCTGACGGCATCTATAATGTCCAGCGTCCTGAAGCTGAAGTCTTTGACCGTGCTGCCGTGGCAAGCTTTGAGGGCAAGCCTGTATGCGATGAGCATCCGGAGGAAGATGTAACTCCCGATAATTATGGGCGGTACATGAAAGGCGTGTGCCGTGATGTGCGTCGAGGCGATGGCGATTTGAGTAATTGCTTGGTCGCTGATTTAGTTATTTACGATGCTGACCTTATCAATAAGATTGAGGCCGGCAAACGCGAGATATCTTGCGGCTATGACTGCTTGTGGAACCCGACGAGTGACTCCAGCTATGACCAGCTGGAAATCCGCGGTAACCATGTAGCGGTTGTTGATAGAGGCAGAGCGGGGCACAAGGTGGCCATCCGTGATACTGCCGACGATAAAAAAGGAGGTACAAAAATGTCTAAATCTTTGATTGGACGTATTCTGCGAGCGTTGGCTCGCGACGAATCTACTACACCTGAGGACATGGAGGCTGCTGCAAAGCTTGCAGGTAGCTCTGACGCTGAACCGCGTCCTCAGCCTGCGCCAGCGCCAGCAGCGCCAGCAGCTCCCGCAACACCTGCGCCTGCTGCTGTGCCGCAGCCTGACAATAAGCCTGCTGCTATGGATGAGGCTACTGAGGCGCGCTTTAAGAAAATTGAGGACGCACTGGAAGCTATCAGCTCTAAGCTGAATCCTGCAGAGCCTGCTGCTGAACCTAAAAAGGACGCTCTTGATGCTCTGGAGGAAGAGCTCCAAAACAAAGCACCCGCTGCTGCTCCTGCCGGTGACGAGGACGATGTAATCGAGCCGCCTGAAGATATCAATGCGCAGGATGCAGCGCCGGAAGAAGATGTTGAGGGCGAGTGTGCACCTGATGCTAAGGAAGCACGTGACGCAGCTATGGCTTTAATTAAAAACCTGAAGCCTGCTGTTGCCGCTATCCCAAATGAGGTTCAGCGCAAACGTGCGGCTGACTCTCTGGCTATCCTCATCAAAGGCTCTATGCAGCAGGATGCTCAATATGGCGAGCTGATGCAGATGCGTCGTCGTTCTGTTGCGCAAGACAGCAAGCCTGATGATTATGCTCTGGGACGTGAGATTGCTAAAAAATATAATCCCCATTATAAAAATCGCTAAGGAGGCAAAACAATATGAGTGGTAAAGCAATTGGTATCTCTATGAATTTTGGCTATCCCGGTAACTACGCCCGCACTCCGGACGATATCGTGGCCAGCCGTCTGTTAAACGAAGAAAGCAAAGCTATCCCATTTGGTGCTGCTGTCTGCATTAAAGATGACAACACTTATGAAGCTGTTGGTGCCGCAACTGCCGCTGCCGATGTTGCCGGCATTGCGCTGCGTGTTGTTAAGCAGGCCGTGTCTTATGCAGAGCAAAATAAAACCGAGTATCAGCCTGGCCAGTATATGTCTGTGCTGGAGCGAGGTGCTGCTACTGTTGTCTGCAACGTTGGCCAGCCTAAAGCGAACGGTAAGGTTTACGTGCGCGTTAAGGAAAATACTTCTATCGCTAATGGAGTAATTGGTGGGTTTGAAGCTGCTGCTGACAGCACTAACACCATTGAGATTCCTAATATGCGCTGGACTAGCGGCGCAATGGATGCAAATCGTGTCTGCGAGGTTACTCTGCTGACTCGTGCTTCTGCGTAATTTGAAGGAGGTATAAACAATATGGCAACTGGAAAATTTGGTTTTTATAGCCCAGACGCTGGCATGCGTAATCTGGGTAATTTGGCCATGCAGAATGGTGGTCGTAAAAGATTCCGCGGCTCTGCATGGGATGCTGCTGCCAGCTCCGGCATGGCGTACATTACAGGTGAACTCGAAAAGGTTGATCCTAAGCTGCGCGAGCCGCTGACCAGTGTAACCTGGCAGCGTGATATTGTCGCTAAGACTGGCGGCGGCTGGGTAGAATTTACTTCTACTTTTGATGTTGATTACGCTACTTCCGGTGCAAACGCTAACAGCATCACTGCTCCCGGTGCTACTACAATCCCTGTAATGCAGGTCAACACCAGCAAGAACATGTTCAAGGTATCCACTTGGATGCACGCTATGCAGGTACCGTTTATTGACCAGGCGAAGATGAAGCAGATTGGCCGTAATCTGGAAGATTTGCTGGATAAGGGCGTTAAACTCAACTACAACAAAACTCTTGACCTCAATGTCTACAACGGCTTCAAGGAGGCAGGTACTACTGGCCTGCTGAATAATCCGGAAGTCGTTACCTACACTGTTGGTAATGGTGCAAATGGCACTCCCGCATGGAACACTAAAACCGCGGATGAGATCCTGCATGACATTAACAATGCGCTGGTGGATGCATGGGCTGCATCCGAGTACGACATGAAAGGCATGCCGAATCATATTCTGATTCCGCCGAAGCAGTATGCTTACATCACCATGCAGAAGGTTTCCGACGCTGGCAACATCTCCATTATGGAGTATCTGATGCAGAATAATATTGCTAAAGAGCAGGGCGGCTCTATCACCATTGAGCCTTGCCGTTGGTGCATCAAGGCCGGCACCGGTCAAAAAGACCTTATGATGGTTTACGTCAACGACGAGGACATGGTTAACTTCGACTTGACTGTGCCTATCACTCGCGCGTATACTCAACCGTCTGTTGAGCGTGCCGCCATCCTGACTTTGTTTGCAGCGCAAATCGGCCAGGTTAAATTCATGTATTACCAACCTGTCGCATACCACATCGGTATCTGATTAGGCAATATTCTAGCCAGGCGTTTATCGTCTGGCTCTTTTATTTGAGGAGGACAATCAATGGTTATTTTAACTAAAAAACGCTTTGGCTTTGTGAAGCAGGACGGTACTGAACGCATTGATGCGGAACGCTTTTTGACTAAGGGTGGAATGGAAATTGAGGATGCTCCCGATTGGATTGCAACTGATCCGCTGTATGCGCTGGCTGTTGAATCTGGCGACCTTGTGCCGGTTAATGGTAAAACTCCGAAGGCTGAGGCAGAAGCTGTTGCCAAAGCCAAGCAAAGCAAAGCGGAGGATAAAAGCGAATAAGGAGGTGCACTATGTACCATCCGCTGATTGCTCAGGCGAGCAATATCAAAACGCATGATAATCCTCCCTACACCAAGGAGATTTTTCTGGCATTCTACCCGCAGTTTAGCGATAAACTGCCGGATGTTGTGCTGGAAAGCTTTTTGCAGCTAGGGCAGGATTGCGTTTCTCAGCAGCGCTACGGCAAGATGTGGCAGCACTGCATCGGCCTGTTTGTGGCTCATATGTGTACGCTGTACATGCAGAGCGCTGCTGACGCAGAATCGCCTGCTGCAGATGTCCTTGCCGCAGCGCAGGCCGCTGGTGTGGTTACGAGTGAGTCTGCTGATGGCGTGTCTTATTCCATGGATACGTCCGCGCTTTCACAGGACCTTGCTGGTTGGGCGGCGTTCCGTTTGACCGCGTTTGGCGTGCAATTTGCTACATTAGCTCGACTTGTGGGCAAGGGAGGCATGTATGTATGGTGAGCGTAAAAACTTCCCATAGAACGGCCAACGGCGGCCTACAGGGACTAATGGACAGAGTGCAAGCTTTGAGCAACAACAAGCTTTATGTTGGTATCCCGCAGGAGAAAACATCTCGTGGCGATGAGCCTATCAATAATGCGAGCCTGCTGTACATCCATACTCATGGCATCCGGCGTAGGTCCATGCGTGAAGAAATGCAGGGCTATATGGATCAGGGCATGGAGTACAGCCTGGCTTATCAGTTGTATGTCCAAACACACGGCTCGCCGCTTTGGCATGCACCGCCACGTCCTGTTATTGAACCGGCCATCGCCAAGCACCACCGTGAGATTGCAGAAGAATACGCTAAGGCTGTAAAGGCTGCTATGACTGGCGATGGAGCGAGGGCTGATGCCTTTATAAAACGCACGGGCCTGTTGGCGCAGAACATCTGTCGCAAATGGTTTACGGATGCCGAGAATGGCTGGCCGCCTAACTCCCCGAAAACCATAGATAAAAAGACCAAAGGCAAGGGCGGCAAAACTAATCCGCTGATTGATACCGGTGCCTTGCGTAAGGCTATTGTTTATGTGGTAAGGAGTGATTGACGTGGTTAATGTTGGCAGAGTGGTGCGCAGCAAGCGTTTAGGCTGCCAGCGCATTACTGTCAAACGCTACGCTGCCAGCTGGCACGATGGAGCGTATGGCCGAGATGCAGACAATCCTATTGTGCTGCAGGTGGCGGCGATTGTTACCGTTGCCCAGCCCAAAGATTTGCAGTTATTGCCTGAAGGCGACCGTGTCACCGGAGCAATGAAGTTCTTGACGAACGTGGAGCTGCACGCGACCAATGGCGAGTCCATCAGTGATGAGCTCGAATGGCGCGGAGCACGCTACAAAATCCTCACGGTTACCCCTGATATTGATTACGGTTTTTACCGTTCTATCGGGACGCGATTGGATGGTGACGGTGTTGGTTAAAAATATTGCTGAATTTGAATCTTTAATGTGGGCAGAGCTGATGGACATCCTCGGGTATGATGCCAAGACAATACCGCCACCTGTACGTCGCTCGTGGCCTGCTGATGGTGCTCCGGATTGGATGATTACGGACAACGTGGTCTTTATGCAGTGCACCGAGGCAGCAGAGGACATCATGCAGCCTATTGATGAGCGTTGGGAAGCTTCAGGGCGTGATTTTTTGCGCGAGAGCGCCAGTACACGCACCATGCAGCTACGCCTGAATGCTTATGGGCCTGCCTGCTATGAATCGCTTTTGCAAATTCGCCTTGAGCTGCTGCGTGGCCGGCCGAAGCTCAAAAAACAAAAAATCTATATTATTCCCGGCAAGGATTCCATCCAATATGCGCCTGAACTATTTCAGGGGCGTTGGTGGAAGCGTGCCGATTTGACTTTATATTTTAATGTACTGATCAGCGTTGAATCTATTGTGAAAGCAATTGAAGAAGTCAACGTTACGATTAAAGCAAACGAGCCTGGTACGAGTGATGTTATCCTTGAGCCAGGTGAAATTATTATTAAGAAAGGGTGATTTAGTTGGCTTATAAATTGGACTTATCTCCGATTGTCGACGTGGTTATCAACCTGTCTGCTAAGGCTGCTGCTCGTAAGGGCTTTAACCTTGGCCTGATTATTGGCAAGTCTGAGGTTATTCCGGCGAATGAAAGGGTACGTATTTATACAAGCGCTGCTCAAATGCTGACTGACGGTTTTGCGGAAACGTCTGCAGAATATAAGGCTGCTCAGCTTTATTTTGCTGCTACGACCAGCCCTCGTAAGCTGGCGGTGGGCGTAAAGCTGGTAGAAGACGAGAATTTAACTGCTACGCTGGAGGCTTGCCGTGCTGCTAACTCTCAGTGGTGGCCGTTTAGCTATCTGGGCGCTGAGGACGTTGACATTAAAGACTGTGCAGCTTGGTGCGAGAGCGCTGTACCTGACAGCGTCTACATGTATACGACTGCTGATAAAAGCGTACTTGACGCATCTGGCGATGCAAAGAGCATTTTTAAGGCTTTGCAAGATAAAAACTACCGTCGCAGCTTTGGCCAGTATTGTGGTGACACAGATACTCCTGATGCTGTTGCAGCTACTATGGGCTACGCGATGGGCGCTAACCGTGGCCTTGCTGGTGACTCATTTACCTTGGCGTATAAAACTCTGCCAGGTGTAAAAACAGATGACCTGTCTGAATCTCAGGTAACCCATGTGTGTGGCAGTGCTGAATCTACAGGTCATAACGGTAATGTATATATTACTCGTGGCGAGGAATACGATGTTTTGCAGCAGGGCTATATGGCTGATGGCACGAGCTTTGATGAGGTGCTGTATCTTGATATGCTGCGTAATGACATTACTTTTAATGTCATGGACCTGCTGTATCAGCGCCGCAAATTGCCGCAGACTGAAGCTGGCGTTACAAGCATTATTAATGTTATCAATGATGCTTGTCGTAAGTATGTAAAGTTAGGCTTTATCGCTCCGGGCAAGTGGAACGGTGCCGAGTGCCTGAATCTGCAGACAGGTGATTACCTGCCTGATGGCTATCTGGTGCAGAGCGAGCCTATTGACGAACAGTCTCAGGCTGACCGTGACAAGCGCAAGGCTCCACCGATTTATGTATGTTGCAAGCTGGCTGGTGCAATCGAATTTGTTACCATCCAGGTTAATGTTAACCGCTGAGGAGGCTATCTGAATGGAATTAACTACTTACAGTTTTGCTGATCTGGCTGGCTCTATTAATCATCCGACGTTTGGCTCTTACCTGTTTGATGGTACTGGCGTTGGCTCTGTAACCGTTGCTAAGGCCACCGACCGCACTGCTCATGATATTGCTGCAGATGGCTCAGTAATGGTATCTAAGATTGCGGGCAATAATGGCACCGTAACCATTGAATGTCAACAGACCTCTGCTATCCATAAATGGCTGAGCGCCTGGTTTAACGCACTGTGGCAACTGCCGACAAGCGAATGGGCAAGCACAAGCATGACGTTGCGTAATACCGCTACTGGTACCCGCCACATCATCTCCGGCGTATCGCCGCAAAAAGAGCCTGACACTCCGTACCAGAGCCAAGGCCAGCGCGTATCCTGGACACTGATGTGTGCTGAGATTACTAATCTGCCAATTTGACGATGGAGGTCTGAATCATGCTTAAACAAAAAACACAAGTTGTGGAGGTGGCTGGCAAATCCTACCAGCTCACTAAGATGGACGCTCGCACAGGCAGCTATGTTGCTTTTAAGGTTGCGGGCGTGCTTGCGCCGTCTGGCGGCAAAACAGCCGAGATGGCTGCTGCTCTCATGGGTATGCCACGTAAGGATTTTGATGAGCTGCAATCCCTGCTGCTTCGCACTGTTAATCGTTTGATTGATAACGGTAATGGCCAGCAGTTGCCCGAACCTGTCTTGACGGCTAAGGGTGATTTTGTTGATGAGGCTCTGGCGTATGATGCTGCCAGCGTTATCCAGCTGACTGTTCATGCGTTGATTTTCAATGTCGGAGGTTTTTTCGCCGCAGCCGGGTTGAATCTCCCGGCAGAATTGACGGGCAAACCTACGAGCCGATGAGTTATCCGACGCTTGATGCTTTCGCCTTTGCTCCTGTTGTTGCAGGGCTTTGGCGGCAGCACGAGCTGAGTGATGGCACGTATGATTTTGATGATTTGCTGGACGCTCATGAGCTTTTAGCAGTCAAAGCAGAAAACGCACGGCGGATGCAGGACGCCATGAGAAAGGAGTAGGCTAATGAGCAATATATTAGAAGAATATCTTGTCCGCATCGGTGCAGAAGTCGACAAGGACGCTTTTGCCGGAGCTGCGAAAGCTATCAATAATCTATCCGGTATGCTCGGGAAATTAGGCTCTATCCTTAAATATGGCGCTATCTTTGCGGGGCTGGCAAAGGTTACGGAAGCTGTCATTGATAACATTAAGGCTGTGGCCGGCGCCGATTTGGAATACCAAAAGCTGGCGCAATCAATGTGGGTGACAAAAGACACAGCTAAAACCTTGAGTGTGGTCCTGAAGACCATGGGCGCTTCGCAGGAAGATGTGGCATGGGTGCCGGAGCTGCGTGAGCAGTTTTTCCGTCTGCGTCAGGAGATGTCAGAGCTGTCTACTCCTGCAGATGCTGACGGACAGTTAGCCTGGATCCGCGAGATTGGTTATGACGTGCAAAGTCTGCAGCTCAAATTAAAAATGTTCAAGGAGTGGGTGGTCTACTACCTTATCAAAGAGCTGCAGCCATATATCAAAGAGTTTCAAGAATTTATTCGCTGGCTCAATGATAAATTTGGCAAGAGCTTGCCTGCGCTGGCGCGCAAGGTGGCCAGCGTGTTGGCGAGTGTTGTTCGTGTAGCCATGTCGCTGGTTAAGGCTCTAAAATGGCTGTTTGAAGGCATTTATAATTTTATTGACGCGCTGCCAAGTAAAACAAAGGCTTTAGTAGCGGTGTTTGCCGTCGTTGGTGCTGCCATCATGGCAGGTCCGTTTGGTTTGATGATGATGGCCATCGGCACTGCACTCATCATGCTGGAGGACTTCTTTGGCTATCTTGAGGGGCGCGAATCATCCGAAACATTGAAGCCGCTCTGGAAATGGCTCACGGATGAGAATAATCCTCTGCGTCGTCTTATTGAAAAGCTTGAGGAAGGCATTGCGTTTATCCTTGAGAAGCTTACGGAGCTGTTTGAAAAAGTCTTTACGGAAGAGCGGCAGGAAAAGCTCAAAAAGACTGTAGCTAATATTGCTAAGGGCGTTGCTGAAATTGCCGAAGGTCTGGCGACGATTGTCGAGAGTATTTTTGGCAAAAAGTATCCTGTTGTGAAGAAATTCTGGGACTTCTTTTTGCTGGCTGTTGGCAAGGTAGTAGATAAGGTGCTCATATTGACAAATAGTATGGGACATCTTATGCAAGCCTTAGGCAAAGCTATGCAGGGCGATTTTGCTGGTGCTAAAAAAGAATTGCAGCTAGGCTCTGCTGCTGAAGGTGCAGACAGCGAACGTGCCCAATACATCCGCGACAAGCTGATGTCATTAGGTTGGTCTAAGGCTGCTGCGTCCGGTATTGTCGGCAACTTAGTGCAAGAGTCCGGCTTGCGCACAGACGCTGTAGGTGATGATGGTACATCTGGCGGCATAGCTCAATGGCACAATGAACGTTGGGAAGCACTCAAACGCTATGCTGCTGCTCGTGGCAAGGAATGGACCGACCTTGATACTCAAATTGCATATCTTGACCATGAACTGCGCACGAACGAGAGTGAAGCAGGCAACAAACTGCGTAATGTGCAGGACGCTGCCGAAGGTGCAAGTGTATTTATGCATGAGTTTGAGCGGCCTGACATTTTTTCCGCGAATGAGGACGATCGTGCTGCCAACGCTATGGTTATCTATAACAAAGATAAAGAATCTGCCGAGAATGCTACTCATGGTGGCGGCGGGTATAACAGCCTTGTTGCTCCTACGAGCTATGCTGCAGGTTTTGCTGCAGGTGGTACTGCCGGTCTTATGCCAATGGCGAACAGTACGGCAAATTATAACGGTGGAGTTGTAAATGTTGGCGGTATTGTGGTTAATTGTGGCAGTGTCAATGATCCTCAGGGCGTGGCTAAGGCTGTGGAAGGAACAATGGAAGATTTTGCCCAGCGTCTGGCAGCGCATAACGGAGGGACGGTGTTTGTATGAGCTTAATGGGTACAATGAACACTTTAAATGGTATCTGGGGCGCTAATAATCTGGTTGCTAAGCTCACGGGCAATAAATCATTTAAGACTAATGATGGTTATAGTCCATCTGTTTGGGGCAGTGGTCTAGGAGCACAACAGGTGCTTATGGTCAAAACGAACATTGGCGGCTATTTTTTTGATGCTGTTTTTAGCGTTGATACTGAACATAGCCTGACGGTTACCCAGCATCCTGTGCAGACTGGCGCAAATATCAGTGACCATGCTTTTGTTAATCCTATCCGTATGACGATGCAGATTGGCGTATCTGATGCCATGGCTTATCGTACTGGTGCTGATTATGGTGGTGATGGCGGCACAAAATCTGTACAGGCCTATCGCTTACTCTGCAAGCTGCAGGAGCTGCGTATACCAATGCAGGTTGTTACGCGTCTGAACACGTACCAGAATATGCTTATTGAGAGCATTGATGTGAGCGATGATGTGTCGACGCTCTGTGCTCTTAAAGCTACGGTGAATCTTGTGCAGGTGTTGGTTGTAAATGTTGGCACGGAGAAAGTCTCGGCGCGTCAGTGGACTACAGGTACACAGCGCAAATCGCAGGAAGTGCAGCCTAAAGGCGACAACAGTACGATTTTGCGCAAAGTAGAAAAGGGCACAGGTCTGGAGGTGAAGTGGTAATGAGCTATTATGAAATACCATTGACTACCACGCCTTTCGACCAGAAGACTTTTAAGCTGACGCTGGATGGCGAACGCAACATCAACATCCTGCTGAAGCTACGCTATTATGATTTGTACGAGTTGTGGGTGGCTGATGTCTGCGACAATAGCACAGGCAAAGAGTTGATTACAGGTATGCCATTGGTGCCTGGCATTGATCTGTTAGGTCAGTACGCTTACCTGAATATTGGCAGTGCTCAAATCGTGGCTGTTGGGCCTACCACGCAGGAGCAGCCTGATAATGAGACATTAGGCTCAGCCTGGGTGCTTTTGTGGGGTGATGGCTCATGAGCAGTTATCTGTGGATGAGAAAGTGGAAAATCCTTGTTGTGGATGATCAGGACAAGGAGGCCCTGAATGTTTCTGACCTGCATGTGAAGTTTACGGTCAAAAAATCTCGTGAAATAAATAATTACTCCACCGTGGAAATTTACAATCTTACTGCAGCAACCGAGCAGAAAATCCTTAAGGAAGGCGACCGTATCATCATTGAAGCCGGTTATGAAGGCTATCTGACTACATCTGCAGATGGCTCCGTCCAGGAAGCAAAGGATGCTGAAGGCAATACCCAAGAGAAACAGTACGGAGTTATCTTTGACGGTAAAATTATTTATCCATCCCGGCGCAAGGAGAATAACACGGATTACGTGTTATCGCTCCTGTGTGTGGATGGCGCTAATGTGCTTGCTAAAAATTTTATTTCTAAAACTTTAAACAAGGGCGTAAACCAACGTCAGATTTTGGATGCGGTCTGCGAAAAGTCAAAAACAAAAATTCCTACGAATAGTATCACGCAGGGCCTGTCCGGACAAAAGCTGCCGCGGGGTAAGGTTATTTTTGGCGAGCCTAAAGATTATATATCCGATATTGCCCGCGGCAACGGGGCCAGCTATTGGGTGAATGATGGCAAGCTGAACATGATAAAGCTTGCCGACGTTGCCAAGGATGAAGCCATTGTGCAAACACCTACAACCGGGCTTGTCGGGATGCCGACGCAGACGCAGTATGGCGCAAATTTTAAGCTGCTGCTGAATCCCGCTGTGCATATGTGGTCTTTGGTGCAATTAAAAAACAGCGAGATTGCGGAAGCACAGGTTACTCCAGGTCAGGCGCAGATGCCGCTTGACGATGAATGGATATATCAAGTTATCGAGCTGACGCATACTGGTGATACGATGGGTAATGATTGGTATACGTCCTGTACGGCTGTTTCTCGCTATGGTAAGGGCGTACTGCCTGCCCTCATGGCCAACAATTCGCAAAATCCGAACGGAGTGTGATTATTATGATTGATTTGAATTTGCGCACGCCGAACGTCGAACGGCAGGGAGAATTGGATGCTCGTGCCGCTGCAATCAAGACGCGCGTGTGTGTGCCAGGTATCATCCAGAGCTTTGACGCTGCCGCTCAGACTGTTACTGTGCAGCCAGCGTTGCGGGAAAAAATGCTTGCAGATGGTGATGAAACGTGGGTAGATATACCGCTCTTGGTTGATGTGCCTATCGTCGTACCACGTGCAGGAGGTTATGCACTGACGCTGCCTATACAGGCAGGAGACGAGTGCCTTGTGGTGTTTGGCGATATGTGCATGGATGGCTGGTGGCAGAGCGGAGGCGTGCAGAATCAAGTCGAATGTCGCAGGCATGACCTGTCTGATGGCTTTGCTATTATCGGCGTGTGGTCGCAGCCTAGAGTAATCCCTGGCTATAGCACAGGCTCTGCTCAGTTGCGCAATGATGCAGGCAGTGCATACGTAGAGCTTGCCGGTGACACGATTAACATCGTAGGCGGCACGGTAAACATTAAAGGGAGGCGGGTGAACATCAATGAGTAGTGCAACGCGTTTAGGCGATTTGGATACCGGTCATGATGCCTGCGCTCCGACAGCGCTCGTATCGGCCAGCCCTAACGTATATATTAACGGGCGCGCTGCAGGACGTGTGGGCGACAGTTATGCGCCGCACGGCTGCATCAATCATCCGACGCATAGCGGCGTTATCGCAAGCGGCAGCAGCTCCGTTTACATTAACGGCCGTGCTGCAGGGCGGATAGGCGACGCGGTTAGCTGTGGTGGCACTGTAGCCGAAGGCAGCAGCAATGTGTTTATTGGAGGCTGATATGCAGGTTAGACGTTTAGACGACAATTGGGACTACTGCTTTGGTCGTGGCTCTCAAAATTACATCAGCGGCATCGAAGCTGTCGGGCAGGCGATAAAGCAGCGCCTGCTCTTGCTTTATGCCGAATGGTGGGAAGACCTACAAGATGGGCTGCCGTTGTGGGAGCAAATCTTAGGCACGTCCGGCAGTGATGAGAACAGGCAGGCTGTAGATATTATTATCCGTGACCGTATAAGCGGCACGGAAGGCGTGCAGTCTGTCACGTCTTTTGAATCATCTTACGAACGCAGACATTATAAATTCATGGCGACCGTAGAGACTATCTACGGTTCGTTGACTATTAGTAGCGAGGAGGTGCAGATGTGACGTATTTTAAGCCTTATGTTGATAGTACGGGACTGCATATCCCTACCTACAACGATATTTTAGAAGATATGATTACTAGCATGAAGCAAATCTATGGTGATGATCTCTATCTGGACAACAGCTCTCCCGATTACCAGCTGCTATCCATTTTTGCCCTCAAGCAAAGCGATACGCTGCAGGCTATGGCTTATGCCTATAACGCACGCTCTCCTGAGACTGCTATTGGCACATCGTTGGACAGCGTGGTCAAGCTGAACGGTATTAAGCGTAAGGCGGCCAGTAAGAGTACTTGTCAGGTTAAAATCACCGGTACGCCGTTTACGCAAATCGTTGACGGTGCTGTGCGTGACCGCGCTGGCCTGACGTGGGATTTGCCATCTAGCGTGGTTATTGACTCTAGCGGAACGACTTACACTGTTGCGACCTGCCGCACAGCCGGAGCTGTGAGCGCTCTGGCTGGCGATATAACGCAGATTGAAACGCCGACTTACGGCTGGGTGTCTGTGACGAATGAAGTTGCTGCAGTGCTGGGTAATGCGCAGGAGACTGATGCGCAGCTGCGCGAACGTCAGACGATTAGCACTGCGAATCCGTCGCAGACGATGCTGGACGGGACTAAAGGCGCGATTGCTGCTCTTAAAAATGTTTCCCGCTACGCTGTGTACGAGAACGATACCAACGTCAGCTCTGTAACGGATGATAATCCGTATGGCCTGCCAGCTCACTCCGTGACCTGCGTGGTCGAGGGCGGAACAGATGAGGACGTGGCAGAAGCTATATTTTTGCATAAGGGCATCGGCTGCTATACGAACGGCGATGTTGAAGTGCAGTATACGGACCAAAACGATTATATAAACCGTGTGCGGTTTTTCCGTCCTGTCTATAAGGATATTTTTGTTAAAGTCGTGCTTAAAAAATATACAGGCTATATCTCCACTATGACTGTCAAAGTCCGCGAGGCTGTTTATAATTATCTGGCCGCGCTGACGATTGGCAGTGACGTGTCTGCGTCGGTGCTGAGCAATATCATTACCGACTGTAATCCGTCGCTGACGAAGCCTATCTTTGGCATTAAAGAACTTAAGCTAGGCTTGAGCAAGTCGTCCATGGCAGCGCAGGATATTGATATCGGCTTTAAAGAGATTCCTGATCCTGCGTATGCAAATATTGAGGTGACGCTGGAATGATGCAAAAGCTTGATTATTATAAGCGGCTGGTTACGAGCGAATATCGCCACAGCCCACGCTTTACGGCAATGGTGCAAAAGCTCGTTAATTATGGTCTAGATATTGATGACAGCATCAATAATATGCTACTGGCGTTTGAGGTCGACAATGCCAGTACTGCTCAGCTTGATATTTTAGGGCAGATTGTTGGTGTAAGCCGCCAACTTAAATTTGAGCCGTCTGCTGCTGCCATTGGTGAGGTTATCTGTCCATCGCCTGCTGAAATGGCAAGCGGTGAGGTCTATCCGATAATATACACGCCTGCGCCTGACAAACTGGCAAGGACGCCTATGCTTACAGGTTATCCGCCGGCGGAAATGGGCGAGGGTAATCTGCTGGATGACGAAGTTTTCAGGCTGATGATTAAGGCCCGCATTATCCAGAACACATGGAAAGGAACAATCGGTGAGCTGTACGATTTGTGGGACGCTGTCATGGGCGCCGAAAAGAAGTTATCCATTGAGGATTTGCAGGATATGAGCTACAACATCGTGCTGCAGGGCGATTATACGCAGCTTGAGGAAGAGCTTATAATACATGCCTACGTTATCCCAAAGCCGGAAGGTGTGCGTATCAATGTGCTGACGTTTGTATCGACAGATGGCTTGCCGCTGTTCTCGTATGATTATAATACGATGCGTTACAGTGGTTATGGCTCGCATTGGGCGGAAAAGGAGAATTGATAAATGGCTAGTAGTAATTTTAAGGTTTTCGCGGAATCTGTGGCAGCGCTGAATGTTGTGAGCGACGCAGAATATGCCACTGACACACAGCGCATTAACGGTGTTGTGCCCGGTCTTGCTCCGGCGGCGCTGCATAACAAATTATACAAGCAGGCCACGATTATGGCTGCTGCGCTGGCGCAGGTGCTCGTGGAACAGGGGCAGGACGCTTTGGACAGTGATTATGCTGCGCTTGTGGCAAGTATAAAAAAATCGTTGGTGCTGTCGCTGAACGGGGAGAAGCCTGATAAAAATGGCAATATCCAGAAGAATTTTGTATATAGTGTCGAGGGCAAAACTCCCGACAAAAATGGTAATGTTGCGCTGAATATTGACTACCTGAATGCATTTAGTTTTGTTGGCTCTGTGGTCATCACGAAGGAAAACATCAATCCCGGTACGAAGATGGGTGGCACGTGGCAGCTTCTGCAGAGCGGGCGCTACATCCGTACCGCTGGCGATGGATATGCTGGCGGTAATTTAGGTGGCAGTGAGACGTTTACGTTGTCTGCTAATCAGCTGCCTGCGCATACTCATGGAGCAACGATTTATAGTGCTGATTTAAGAGGTACATTTATTGCAGCCAATCAAGTAGGAGCAGATGGGGGACGAACAACAGGTGTGTTTAGCCGCACAGGAATATGGGCTGGTGCTTGTTCTCATAAGGGAGATGCTCGTGAGGTAGTTAATTTTAACGGTAACCACTCTCATCAAATCTCTATAAACAATACAGGTAATGGCGACAAAGTTAAATTTGAACCGCCTTATTTGTGCTTATATTTTTGGGTGCGGACCGCGTGAGGTGAAGTAAATGAGTAATGCAAGAATACAGTTTAGCCTTGCCAGTGAGGACGTGTGGAACGCTTATAATCCTCAATTAAAGGAAGGCGAAATCGTCACTGTCTTAAAGGCTAATAAAAAAGTTAAATTGGTGCAGGGCAAGGTCGGCGGCTCAACGTATAGTGAGAGCACTGTAATTTGGGACGAAGACACTGCAGAAACAACCATGAGCCGTGCGGAGGCTGCTGCTGTCACTGCGACGGCACAGGCGAATGCTGCCAGCGGTAGTGCATCAAAAGCAGCTGCATCTCAAGCAGCTGCAGCAACGTCTGCAACGAACGCTAAGGCAAGCGAAAACGCTGCCAAAACTAGCGAGACAAATGCTAAAGCAAGTGAGAGTGCTGCTAAAAACAGTGCCACGTCTGCTGCGTCCTCTGCGTCAACGGCAAGCACGCAGGCGGGCAAGGCTGCTGATAGTGCGACTGCCGCTGGCGGCAGTGCTACGCAGGCTGGTACGTTTGCAACAACGGCGACAAGCAAAGCCACGGCTGCCGACAAGAGTGCCACGGCTGCCGACAAGAGTGCCACGGCTGCAGCTGCGTCAGCTGTAACCGCCAGTGATAAAGCGAGCGAAGCTGCAGCGTCTGCGAAGAATGCAGCGGTTAGTGCAACGAGTGCTGCTGGCGCTGCTGAGGAAGCGCAGGGACTTATTAGCAAAGCAGAGTATGGTTTCTTGAAACGCAATACAGCCTACAAAGTAGGTGACATTTCCTACACTACGCAGCTCCCGGCAGGTTACTACCTGGAGTGCGTAACCGCAGGAACTACGGGCAATGCTGAACCCACCATTAGCGTGGAATCAGAAAACGTAAATGATGGTACAGTAAAATGGGGCGTAAAGAATATACAAGACGCTAGCAAATTAGGCTTGCCTGTTGGCTTTGAAGCATTTACAACAAACCCAAATCTGCAAGCTGGATGGTTACCCTTGCTAGGCGGAGAATACAGTCGCACAGCCTACGCTGACCTTTGGGCATGGGTGCAGACACAGGCAGGCTATCTGATTGAAGAATCTGCATGGCAAGCCAAGGCTGCTGCTAATGGTGGCAATGTGCCTTTCTACAGTAAGGGTGATGGTTCTACTACGTTTAGAGTACCTGCACTGAAATGCTGGGTGCGTGGTGCTGGTAGCATTAGTGAGGTTGGTGGCTATCTTGCTGCTGGCTTGCCGAATATTACAGGTACATTATTAGGTAGTGGTGCAAATAGTATCAATAATGAAACTTACTTTACAGGGGCATTTGTATACACTAATGCTGTGCTATCTAAAACCTATGGTGCTGCTGAAAAGAACGAAAAATATAATAGTAGTGCGGATTTTAAGGCATCCCTCTCTAACTCCATCTACGGCTCATCTGACACAGTACAACCTCCATCCATCGTAGGCTTATGGTGCGTAAAGGCTTATGGCACTGTTACAAATGTTGGTAGCACGGATGTAAGCAATATAGCTAGTGGCTTAACGTCATTAGAAACACGTTTTAGTACAGATGTAACACCGATTAGGTTAGGCGGCACAGGTGCAACAAGCGCTGCTGCTGCGAGGAGCAATTTAGGAGTTGATGTAGATGTATTATTAGCAGATGCTACGTTATTGTGGCAGAACCCTAAGCCTACCAGCTCATTTAGTGGTGATTCATTGACATTATCACAACCTTATACAAATTTTAAAAGACTGCTTTTTATAACATCTGTTGCATCGAATGGGTACACTTTTGTAAGTGCAGGCTTTATAAACGTGGATGTACTATCTGCAAATATTGAATTAGTACGAAATAATAAGTGGACATATGTTACATATATGGTTGGTACAACAGGCTCGGGTATATATGGCGATGTATCCATGATAACAACTACGGAATTACAATATTCTGAGCGCTCGGGTTTGCGTCCTCAGTTTATCTATGGCTATAAATAATTTAAAGGAGGTCTAATAAATGCCGTTATGTAAATTCACGCAAGGCGGCTTGCTTTGCCATACAATACACGAGTATGACAAAGCGAGAGATAAAGCGTATTTGGGACAGGGTTATCATGATGTAACCTCGGATGATTTAAAGAAATATGAAACCTTACAGTTTTTGTATGACTTTGAAACAGGAAAGCCTATACAACGTGTAATTATCCCACCTGCTTTAGAGGTAATCAAGACTGCCAAAATCGCAGAACTTAAAGCTCAACGTGATGCAGCAGAGGTAGAGCCTATTATCTACCAAGGCTACTCTTTTGACTATGACAGTAAAGCTCGTGACAGAATCAGCGCAGCTATCGTTGCTCTTGAAGTAGCAGGTGCTTCCGCCACACTCACATGGACTACCGCAGACAATCAGGACGTCAGCGTAACCGCTGCCGACCTGCGTGCTATCGTGGCCGCTGTTGCTGTGCGCAGTAATGCACTGCATATTGCCTACCGCAAGGCTAAGGCGCAGGTTGAAGCTGCTGGTTCTGCAGATGAAGTAAGAGCCGTAACAATGAATAATTAGGAGGTTTTAAAATGGATTTTTTAGCTTTGCGATATGCCGTTTATAATACGGCGCACACTTTGACTCATGGCTTTACTTACAAATCGGTGATTGGAGCTATTTTGGCGGTACTGCTCCATAAACACGCTGTGTTGTTTATGGTTTTCAGCGCATTGGTATTCCTTGATTGCTTCACGCGCTGGATGAGCTTGTCTTACAAGCGTCTGCAGGGCATGGGACAAACTCCATCTGTAATGCAGATTATCGGTGGCATCGAGGCAGCGCGCACAGAAGGATTAATTTCCAGTGAGGTGATGAAGCATCGCTTTGTCGGAAAGGTAATCGTGTATATCCTCTGCGTGCTTGCCGCTGTGCTGGTAGATTTGGCCATGATCACGCTGCAGCAACCTGTGTGGGCTGTCCCGCTGGTGGCAGGTTATCTGGTCATCACAGAGCTGCTGTCTATTTGCGAGAACCTCAATGACGCTGGTATTGAGGCAGTGCAAGGTCTTGTTAATATTATCAAAAAGAGAAGAGGTTGATTGTTATGGCTATGTTATCTGCTCATTTTTCTGAGTCCGAATTTGCTTGCAAGCATTGCGGCGAGTTGCCGACATATGGCATTAGCTCTGCATTGCTGACTGGTCTGGAACGTTTGCGTGCACGTTTAGGTCGCCCAATCTATATCAGCAGCGGCTATCGTTGCCCGGTACACAATGCTGCTGTAGGTGGCGTGTCTAACTCTCAGCATGTCGCTGGTACTGCCGCTGATATCTACGTTGACGGCGTATCTACGCGTGAGTTGGCTCGCATCTGCAAGCAGATTTTTGACGGCGTGGGTACTTATGTATCGCAGGGCTTTGTCCATGTCGACATGCGTGCTGGTGGCTCCGTGCCGGGCTATTATCTGTGGGAGGGCTAAGATGTGGAAAAAATATTTCGCAGTTACTGCAGCTACATTGTGCTTGCTGTTGCCTGCCTCTGCATCGGAGGCATCATCGGCTACAACCTACACAACCTACACGATGACGGCGGCGGAAATGTCAGCACTCGACAGCAGGTTGAGTCTGCTGCTGCAGCAAACCAAAGTCACCAGGCAAGCGCTGGCAGAATCACAAGCAGCGCTGAACGAGTCGAGAGCAGAATTGAGCAAGCTCAAGACGGAATCAATAAAGCTGCAGATAGAACTGCAAGCTCAGAGCAGCTTATTGGAGAGTGCCAACAGATCCTTGCAGGCATCCGCCAAAGAGGAAGCTCGCACCCGCCGCAGAATTAAAGCACAGCGCAATACCGCTATCGTTGCGGCCGTTGGGCTGCTTGCCTATGCTATTAATAAATGATGATTGATTGGGAGGTAGTGATATCTTAGGAGGTCTTGTGTATGGATGTCACTCGTAAGCGAGCGCGTGCGTGGCTACGTATGTGCTCACGAATCGAACTTGACCGTGCCATGGAAGAAGCACGGCTTACGGAGCAGCAGCGGGAAGTCATCGAGTTAATGTTTACCCGTGGCTTGTCCGTGGTTGCCATCAAATTACGCTGTAATATGGACGAGAGTACAGTAAAACGTATCCTTGCCCGCTCTTACGACAAAATCTACAATGTCATCATGTAACCTGCGCCCCAGTTAACCTGGGGTGCTTTTTTTATGCCCCTTTATCGCGCTTTTGCACATCGCTTTTACCTATACAATGTAGACAGAAATGAGGTGAGCTTATGAATTTTGCAAATATGCCAAATCAACCGAACCTGCCGCCTATGCCGCAGCTCTTTGGTCAGCCAGCACAGCAGATGGCTCCAGCTGGTGAGATTGTATGGGTGCAGAGCGTCGACCAGCTCAATGCTTTAACTCTCCCGCCTAATGCGTCAAGAATCTACATGAATTCTGCTGAAGCTGAATTTTACATTGTAACTACGGACAAAATCGGCATGAAATCTGTGGTAGCGTATACGTTTATGGAGAAGCCTAAACCGCAGCCTGTCGAATACGTTACCAAGGCGGAGTTTGCAGAGCTTATCGCTCTGCTGAAAGGAGCGCAAAATGAATCCAATTTACCAAAGGCAGAATCAGCAGCAGCGTCAACCTCAGGCGGGCGACCTGCAGGTCATCAAGCAAAATCTCAATGATAAAATGCTGCAACAATTTATAGCCCAAGCTAAGCAGCAGGGAATCTCTGACAATGATATCAATGCTGGATTGCGAATGCTCTGGTACAAGTAGGCATCACGCGCGATGTGCATTATTATAAAAGGAGGGATATCTTATGGATATCGGCGAAGCTATGGCGTTGACCAATAGTAACAATAACTGGATGAACAATCCGTTTATGTATCTTATCTGGCTGGCGTTTTTTGGCGGTGACGGTTTTGGCTTTGGCCGTCGTGGTAATACCTTAACTCAGGCAGAATTACAGGAAGGTTTTAACAATCAGAATGTAATGCGTAGTTTGGAAGGTATTAAAAACGGTGTTTGTGATGGTTTTTACGCTATGAACACAAATGCTCTGCAAGGTCAAAATCAGCTGCAACGTGATATGTGTCGAGGCTTTGATGCAGTCACTGCTGGTGTTGCTAATACTGGCTATCAGTTGGGTAACCAAATCACGGAGAACCGTTTTGCGGCTCAGCAATGCTGCTGCGAGACGAATCGCAATATTGACAGCGTTAAAGCCGAGAATTATAAAAATACTTGCGAAATCACCACTGCTATCCACAACGAAGGTGAAGCTACTCGTGCTCTGATTACTGCGAACACGATGCAGGAACTTCGTGATAAACTGGCAGATCGTGATCGCGAATTGCAAGCTGAACGCTATCAAGTTAGCCAGCTCACTCAAAACAGTACTATCATCGAGGCGGTGCGTCAGCTGTTAGGTCAGCGTGGTTGCGCTGGCTGTCAATATCTGACTGCTGCTTGATTGGCGGTGAGAGGTAATGGCTTATCTGAATACTTATAATCTTGCTAGTCAAGCTCTGGAGGTTGGCAATGTTATTGCACTGGGAGCTAACGACGTGCAGTTTAGTGGGTGCTGCAATGGTTTGAGCCATGCAGCGGGCACTGGCATTATCAACGTCAAAGCTCCAGGTGTGTACGAGATCAACGCTACGGTGACTGTTACTGCTACGGCAGCTGGTGCAATCGGCATACAGCTCTATAATGGTGCTGATGCTGTACCGGGTGCTGCTGCCAGTCAAACTGCTGCTGCCGCTGGTGTGGTAACGCTACCCATCAGTAAATTGATCCGCGTGCGTCCGTCCTGCGCTGCTGTCGGTAATGCGGCAAATCTCAGCCTGCAGCTGACAGGTGGTGCCGGAACGGTTATCAGCGTCAATGTAGCAATACATCAAATCGCTTGATTTTATGCGGTATAGTCTTTAATGGCTATACCGCATATTTTTTTATTTAAAATTTAAATTTATGACTTACAATAATTAAAAAGTAGAGTTAATATACATATAATGAAGATGAAAGGTGGTTATGAACCATGAAAATTATTGATGTTATGCAACAATGGAATGATGATTGCAATGATTCTTTTCAAATGCTGGCTGGTGAATATTTTTTTGAACAACTCGAATACGATTGCAGCGAAATTGAAGCTTTGAAAGCTACAAAATCTTATCTGGAAAAATTCACTGATGTTGATTTTGCCGAGCTCATCGGTGGAAAAGATGCTTGGCTGGAAGCGCTAAGAACAATAGAAATACTTTTAGGGGGCGAGAACCATGACTAAACGTGAAATCGAAACTTTGAAGAAAGGTTATCAAAGAAAATGCATGATAGCAAGAGGACGCAGAAATGCTAATCCTGAAGGTGAAGCTTACGCTGAGGCTGAATCCGAACGCATCGGCTATCTGCATGCAGCTATGGAACTGATGGAAGTCGGAAAACGTCAAGGCAGCTCCCGCCACATCATCGATGAATGGGAAAAGGAAATAAGTTTTGACAGCAGATCCTGAATTTCTAACCGCTAACTAAAATTTAGTTAGCGGTTTTATTATGTGGCTTTAGCCCGTGGAGCGCTATCGAGTTTCTTTTCAAAGAAATGAGAT
>OFMQ01000196.1_pt1 | contig 48371 bp, 34 predicted proteins | sample 1541851 | NCBI WGS metagenome assembly OFMQ01 (sample SAMN04209227, study PRJEB22552) | human gut metagenome | biome: gut; material: feces | host: Homo sapiens | place: USA: Oklahoma | reverse complement strand
TGCCGGTGTCGAACCAGTAGCTGCCGAAATTCTTGTCTGACAATGCATTGAGAAGGCTGTACGGATTATAAATATCTTCGGATTTGCCGCAGAAGTGATATCCGTCATAATTGGCTTTCAAGTGGCCGATTGCTTCTGCGAATGTGATACCCTGCTCGTCTGCAAGTGCTTGCACTTCCGGCTCCATGTCGTTCTCCAGTTCCGTCTGGGAAATTCCACAAATGGCGGAATACTGCGGCATCATCGAGATATTCTTCAGATTGTTCAACTCACTGAAAATGCTGAGCTGTGCAAATTTGTTGATTCCGGTAAGGAAAACGAACCGCAGGTATGGGTCAAGGCTCTTTATCGGGCTGTAGAAATTCCTCATTATCTGTCTGAGGACCGGTAACTTGCCCTTGTCGTTCATCACGTCCAACAGAGGTGCGTCATATTCGTCAATAATGATGACGGCTTGCTGCCCGGTCTGCTCGAAAGCTGCTTTGATCAGGAATTCCAGTCGCGCATTTACATCAACGTCATCCACATTCGGAAGCTTTCCATAAATGGCCTCATATTCTTCCAGTTTATATCCTAGGGTGCGTACCAGCTGCTCCTCATTCAAATGCTTGGCCGTGGACATGTCGAAATGAAAAACCGGATGCTTCGTCCATTCCTTCTTCACCTCGCCCGCTTTCAGGCCCTCGAAAAGTTCCTTCCTGCCCTCGAAATAGCAGTGCAATGTAGAAGACAGCAACGACTTGCCGAACCTGCGCGGTCGGCTCAGGAAAACATATTTGTACTTATCGGCAATGTCATTGACATAACCAGTCTTGTCAATGTATAAATACTTTCCGGATATGATTTCCGCAAATGTCTGCACCCCTATCGGGAATCTTCTAATCGTCGTCTCCATACTTCAAAACTTTTCACATTCCCAAAGATAGCAATTTTTATGATTACTTTCAGTGCCGTCCTGAAAAAAGATTCGCAACATTATTTTCCATTTCCAGAAATTATTACTATCTTCGCGCCGCATTTTGAGTCGAAAACGGACTCGTGAAAAAGCAGAGGCTTTTGGTGCAATGGGGTCCTGCCCCGGTTGCAGGACTGAGTAACACATTTTAAACAAATTAAAGAAATGAAACATTTCGCATTGAACGGCCAGGTTCGTGAGGCCAGCAACAAGGCGGCAATCAAAGAATTCCGCAAACAGGGTCTTGTACCATGCAACATCTACGGCGCAGGTATCGAGAACGTCCTCTTCACTATCACAGAGAAAGATCTTAAAGGTCTTACCGAAACTCCGGCATCTTATATCGTCGACCTTGAGCTCAGCAACGGCAAGAAGTACTTCGCAGTTCTTCACGAGCTCCAGTTCCACCCGGTAAAGGACAACTGCCTTCACGTAGACTTCCTCGCAGTTACTGAGGACAAGCCTATCGCCATCAAGGTTCCTGTAACCATCACCGGACACGCTGCCGGTGTACGTGCCGGCGGTAAGTTCTACAAGCTCGTACGCGAACTGAAAGTCAGCGCCCTCATGAAGGATCTTCCAGATGAGCTCATTGTCAATGTCGACAGACTTCAGATTGGCAAGAGAATCGTTGCAGGTGACCTCAAGTATGAGAATGTCAGTGTAATTTCTCCTAAAGGAACCATCATCTGCACAGTCAAGTCTTCACGTCAGGTTGCAGCTCACATCGAGTATGAGGAAGCTCTTGACGAGGCTATGGAGGAAGGCGTACATCACGCAGAAGCTCCGGCAGCTCCGGCAGCTGAGGCTCCAGCTGAAGCATAATTCCAGCAAAGAGACATTTTCAGGACTGGCAGGAACTCTGTCGGTCCTGTTTTTTTATAAAAAGGTAACTCAATCGGAATATGAGCAAAGACTATTTGGTAGCCGGACTCGGAAACATTGGCGCAGAATATGCCGACACCAGGCACAATGTCGGTTTCATGGTACTGGACGCATGGGCGGCATCAGCAGATGCGACATTCCAGACAGCAAGATATGGAGACATCGCCAAAGTCTCTTTCAAAGGAAGGAGAATCACGCTTCTCAAACCGTCCACATACATGAACCTGAGCGGCAATGCTGTGAGATACTGGATGAATGAACTCGGCATCCCGATGGAAAATCTCATTGTCATCTGTGATGACCTGAACTTGCCTTTCGGGACGTTGCGCATGCGCAAGAAAGGCAGTGACGGCGGACATAACGGATTGAAGAACATCCAGGAACTGCTCGAAACCACCGACTATCCCCGCATCCGCATCGGCATCGGCAACAATTTCAAGAAAGGCGGGCAGGTGGATTTCGTAATCGGCCCGATGAGCCAGGAGGAAAAGGAGGCGATGCCGGAAATCTGCAACAAGGTAATCGAAGGCATCAAGGCGTTCACGACAATCGGTCCGGACCGCGCCATGAACAGTTTCAATACACAGGTGAAGAAAACCACGGAAGAAGAAAATCGTCTTTGAGCAAATTCCGGCATCGAATTCCATAATTCTTATAATATTTCAGGAGTTCACTCCGCAAATCTTTTAATATTTAGGGAGTGATAGGAAATATGGCTCCGGTATCTCTCAGATCCCCTGAGGAACTTGGTCATATGTGGGAAAACTTCTTGATAGCAGAACGCATCAAACGCAACGACTATGCTGGCAGAACCTTTGTTCAGCATTACTTCTGGAGGACTCAGCAGAAGAAAGAGGTGGATCTCATTGAAATTGAGGATGGCATGATGACAGGATTTGAAATCAAGAGGAAGGAAGGCAAACGTGTAGGTGCGCCTGCCTATCAGAGTCTTAGTAAAACACATAAACAGTCGTGTTGACGTGCTTTTGGATTTGAGGGAAATTATTTCTAATTTGCAGAGATTTAATTGGACTGGTATTGATGACGACCGACAAAAAAGCTGTTTTCGACGACGCATACAGGAGATATTACGAAAAGTGTCTTTTGTTCGCACGTTCCTACACCCATGATTTGTCGTTGTCAGAGGACATTGTCGTGGAGTCTATGATTGTTTTGTGGCGAAAGCTTCAGGAACCTGGATGTTTAGAGGGGGATGAACAGGTGCTTCCATTTCTTGTCGGTGTAGTCAGAAACAAGATATTGCAGCATTTCCGTAAGGAAATGAGCCGTCGGAAAGCTCATTCTCAGATGGAGGAAGCTTCGTCCCGTGAACTTTCTCTGCGTTTTTCCATGCTCGAAGAATGTGATCCGTCGGCGCTCTATGCCGTTGATGTCCGCTCGATTCCGGATGAGTCTCTTGCCTCGATGAAGGACAAGACACGTGAGGTCTTTGTCCTCAGCAGGATGAAGAACATGACTAACGAAGAAATCGCCGCGACTCTAGGGATCAGTGTCAAGGGTGTCGAATATCATATTACGAAAGCACTTAAAAAGTTGCGGGAAGACCTTCGTGACTACTATTGTTTCTTGGTATTCTTTATTTGAATCGGCCCCGGACCTTTAAACGGTTTTGTAATTCGTTTCGTTCTTGCTGAAAAAAAATAAAAAAAGTCTTTAGGGTTGAAGCCTTTTCATGCGATTATATGTGAAACGACATAATTATTCTATGGAACAGCGTTTCATAATCCGATATCTAAAAGGCGAAACAACTGCTGAGGAGCGTGTCAAAATGCTTGAGTGGTTGGAGGCGGATTCGTCTCATCTTGAGGAATTCAAATGTCTGAGGAAGATGTTTGACGCTGCTGTGTGCAGTGAAACCATTGGCGTGGAGCAGAAGCAGACTCATTCAAGGATGTCGCGCCCGGTGTTCTTCCGACGTTGGGCAACGGTTGCTGCAGTTGCTGCCATATTTTGCATTTTTGTCTGTGGGATAGCCTTCTATGCGCATTCCCTTAAGGAACGCCAGGACGTGATGCTGGCAGCGAGTACTGTGTATGTACCAGTGGGGCAGAGGACGGAAATTACACTGAACGACGGGACGAAAGTTTGGCTCAACTCCAACACGAGCCTTTGCATAGGACGTCAGGATGGCAAGACCAGGTATGTCAGCATAGATGGTGAGGCTTATTTTGATGTCGCGCACAACGCGGACATTCCGTTTGTCGTGAAAGCCGGTGACAGGGAAGTGCGTGTCCTCGGCACAAAGTTCAGTGTGCTTTCCTACCTTGACGGCAATGATTTCTCCGTCCGTCTCTATGAGGGCTCCGTCGATGTGAACGACTCCAGTACTATGCAAACTGTACGCCTCGCACCTTCGGAGGAGGTGCGTCTGGCTTCTGACGGCCGGATGGTCAAGTCCGGCTTTGACGGGACGGATTCTCTTCTCTGGCTTGATGGGATCTACAACTTCGAGGATATGGACTACGGCCAAATCTTCAATCGCATAAAGGAATACTACAAGGTGGAATTCGAAGTCCACAATCCGGATGTCCTCAAATACAGGTGTACCTGCAAGTTCTGGGAAGAGGACGGTCTGTTGCATATAATCGATGTGCTGCAGGGCATTCACCATTTTGATTATGAATGGGATGGCGACAGGCGCGTCGTAATCATCCTATAGCACAAACTATACATTAACCAAACAACAAATCATGAGTAAAAAGGTAACTCTATTGGGAGTTATATTCTTGTGTCTGTTCAATGTTTCCGTGTTTGCCCAGAGCAGGACGGCCACGCTGGACGAGGAGAATACTTCCATCCGGGCAATTCTCAAGAAAATTGAGAAGCAGACGAAATATCTTTTCGTCTATGACAACGCTCAAATCGACGTGACACGCAAGGTCTCGCTTAAGGTAAGCGACGTGCCGGTTTCACAAGTTCTGGACAGGCTCTTTGCCGGCACCCTCGTGTCATACAAGGTCAACGGCGACAACATTCTCCTCACTCTGGTGCGAGGACGTGTTACAGGCACCCGGGAAACTCGGACGACCAAAGTCATCGAGGGCCGGATTACTGACCCGAGTGGCGAACCGGTCATCGGGGCCGCGGTTCAAGAAGACGGAACTGACAATGGCGTAATTACTGATGTGGACGGAAAATTCTCCATCACGGCCCCTTCGGGCTCAAGGCTCAGAATCTCCTGCATCGGAATGGTTTCCAAGACTATTTCTTCCGATGTCCAGACACCTGTCGACGTTATTTTGGCATTGGACAGCAAAATGCTTGATGAGGTAGTCGTGGTCGGCTATGGCGCACAGAAACGTGTGAACCTTACCGGCGCAATCTCTACCGTTTCAGGACAGGAACTCACCGACCGTCCGTCAGCTTCTGCGGTGCACATGCTTCAGGGAAAGGTCCCGGGGCTTAACATTACGACGAGTTCCGGTACACCTGGCAACAGCGCGAGCATCAACATCAGGGGAACGAACTCAATCAACGGCGGTAGTCCGCTTGTGCTTGTGGATGGCGTAGAAAGCGACCTCGGAAGAGTCAATCCTGCCGACATAGAGTCCATTTCAGTCATCAAGGATGCCTCCGCTTCTGCGATTTACGGCGCCCGTGCCTCATTCGGTGTCATTCTCGTCACTACGAAAGATGGTGAAGACGGCAAGGTCATGGTGTCATACAACGGACGTGTCGGTTGGACCGCTCCTACGGCTTCCGTTGATTTCGAAACACGAGGCTACTACTCCGTCTTGACAGCAAATACGTTTTGGAATGCCTATGCTGGTGTCAACTATATGAACTACACCGATGACGACATGCTCGAACTTTGGATCAGAAGGAACGACAAGACGGAGAATCCTGCACGCCCATGGACCGTGGTCAAGGACAAGAACGGACGTCCAACCTACCACTACTATGCGAACACCGACTTCTGGCATTATCTTTATCAGGAGAACAAGCCTACGACCACCCACGATATTTCTGTTTCCGGTGGAACGAAAAAAGTCAAATACCTTATTTCCGGCGGATACAACTATGAGCAGGGTATGATAAAGAAAGATACCGATACTTTCAACAAGACTTATTTCCGCTCAAAGATAACATCTGAGATCAAAGACTGGTTAAGCCTCAGCAGCAACACTTCCTTCTACCATTCGGTCTACACTTATCCTGGAGCCGGAGATACGAACTGGTATTTCAGCCAGAGCCAGCTGCATGCTCTTGCATGCTTCCCGACTCAGAATCCTGACGGATCAAGCATCTTTACACATGCTTTCAACAACTATAGGCCGATGGATGGTCTCCTTACGATCCGTGACAAAGGAACGCACGTCGGATCCAAGAAGGTCGATGACTTCAGCACTACGGCAGAACTTACCTTAACGCCTGTCAAGGGGCTGGAAATCAAGGCCAACTACACCTATGCCTTCACAAATCAGCGTGGAATGAACCGCTATGTCCCTACGACATATTCCCCATATCCTGGAGTGACGGAGAAGCTTGAAGAGCCTTCCCTTTACACGGAAAACCGTTTGAAAGAATCAACGGATTATACAAACTACAAGGCGGCAAATGTATATGCGACCTACGGAAATACATTTGCAGAGAAACATAACTTCAAAGTCATGGCCGGTTTCAACTATGAGACGAAGTACTATAAGAGCAACAGTGCCTATGGTTATAATCTCATGTCCGAGAATCTGAATGACTTCAATCTCCTCGGCGAGGATGCGGACGGCAAGATCCGTACTGAACTCAGAGGCGGGCAGAACGAATATGCTCTTGCAGGAGTCTTCGGACGTATGAACTATGATTATGCCGGGCGCTACCTGTTGGAGTTCAGCGGCCGCTATGACGGAAGTTCCCGATTTGCGTCAAATCGTCGCTGGGGATTCTTCCCTTCGGCATCTGCCGGCTGGAGAATCTCCGAAGAACCTTTCATGGCAAAGGCAAAGGACTGGCTCAGCAACCTCAAGTTCAGATATTCCTACGGTAACCTCGGAAACCAGCAGGTCGGCTACTACGACTATATCCGTACCATCGCAATCAATCAGCAGAACTATCTGTTCGGTGGTTCTTACCCGTCATCTGCAAGCATTTCTGCCCCTGTCTCAGGAGGACTTACCTGGGAAGTTGTAGAACATCATAACCTCGGTCTGGACGCGAGCTTCTTTGACAACCGCCTGACATTCACCGGAGAGGGATACATCCGCAATACGAAGGATATGCTCACGGCCGGAATCCCGCTCCCGGGAGTTTATGGAACAAGTTCTCCGAAGATGAACAGTGCCGACATGAGAACCATGGGATATGAACTGTCCCTCGGTTGGCAGGATATGTTCAAGCTTGCCGGAAAGCCGTTCTCATATCAGGTAAACTTGAGTTTCAATGACTACATCAGCACCATAACCAAGTTCAATAATCCGGAGAAGGCATTCGCAAAGAAATATTATGAGGGAATGCGCATCGGTGAGATCTGGGGCTACCATATCGACGGCGTGTTCCGGACAGATGCCGAAGCCGCAAGTTATGAGGTTGACCAGCGCAGCGTGAACGACATTATAAACTCCTCATCAGGCGCTCTTAAAGGGCTGCATGCCGGTGACCTCCGCTTTGGAGACCTTGACGGGGACGGCCGCATATCGAGAGGAGAGGATACGGTTGACAATCCTGGTGACCGCCGCATAATAGGCAACAAGGAACCGCGCTATCAGTATGGTGCGAATCTCGCTTTCCAGTGGCTCGGATTCGATTTCAGCATTTTCTTCCAGGGCATAGGACGCATGGACTGGTATCCTGGCCATGAAGCGGAACTTTTCTAGGGACCGTTCAATCGTCCGTATGCTACATTCCTGCCAAAAGATTTCCTTCAGAAGTGCTGGTCCGAAGATAATCCGGACGCTTATTTCCCTCGTCCACGCGCCTATGTCGCCTACGACAACCTGGGATTGCAGTGCCGTGAGCTTACAGTGGCGAATGACCGCTACATACAGAACATCGGTTACTGCCGTCTCAAGAACCTCACATTTGGCTATACCCTACCTAAAAACCTTACCCAAAAGATCGGTATCGACATGCTGAGATTCTACTTCTCAGGAGAAAACCTCGCCTATTGGTCCGGCATCAAGTCCAAGTACATTGATCCGGAACAGGCACGCAGAGGAGGCGACCTGAAGGTTTATCCTTGGCAGAAGACATTCACCTTCGGTGTAAATGTTAATTTCTAAAACGCATGATCATGAACAAAAAATTATTGATAACCATATTTGCCTGCTCTGCAGCACTTGCATCATGCAATTTGGACAAGTTTCCGCTTGACAAGATGTCCCCGGAGTCCTTCTTCTCCAACGAGGAGGAACTTCAAGCCTACTCCAACAATTTCTATGGATTCCTTCCGTCTTCGTCCCTGTACAGGGACGATATGGACAACATCACTCACGGCTCAGTGCCGGGACTGATGAGGGACGGCCGTGTAGTTCCGGCGTCCGGAGGCGGATGGAACTGGGACAATCTCAGGAACTTCAATACCCTGCTTGACAATTCCTCCAATTGCGGTGACGAAGCCGTGAGGGCTGAATACGATGCGCTAGCACGTTTCTTCAGGGCATATTTTTATTATGACAAGGTCCGCAATTTCGGTGATGTTCCGTGGTATGACAGCCAGATTTCCTCGGACGACGAGGCCCAGCTCAAGAAGCCGAGGAATTCGCGCGAATTTGTGATGACGAAGATGATAGAGGACATCGACTATGCCATCGAGAACCTTCCGTCCGAGCATTCGCTTTATCGTGTGACCCGCTGGACCGCTCTTGCCCTCAAGTCCCGTTTCTGCCTATTCGAGGGAACATGGCGGAAGTATCATGAACTGTCCTATCCGGAGCACAGCTGGCAGTACTACCTTGAACAGTCTGCGGCTGCATCAAAGCAACTTATGGACAACGGCGGCTATACCCTCTACATGGAAGGAGGAAGGGATGTCTGCTACCGCAATCTGTTCTCTTCACACAGGGCACAGGGCTGCGAGGTCATACTGGCGCGCAATCTTAATGCTGAATATAAGGTCTTCTGTGATGTGGGACAGTATCTTACGAACAAGACTTATGGGCGTCCGGGCGTTACGAAGAAAATAATCAACAGCTACCTCATGAAGGACGGCAGCCGTTTCACTGACAAGCCTGGCTACGCCACGATGAGTTTTCAGGAAGAATGCCGTAACCGCGACCCGCGTCTGGCCCAGTCCATACGTACTCCAGGCTATACCCGCATAGGCTCCACCAAGAGACTCGCTCCTGACCTTGCGACGAGCATTACCGGCTACCAGCCGACGAAGTTCCTCGGCACGGAGGAACAGGACGCCGGCGGAAAGAGTGACAATGACCTCATTATTTTCCGTCTCGGGGAGGTTCTTCTCAATTATGCCGAGGCGAAGGCCGAACTCGGAACGCTTACTCAGGCGGATGTGGACAAGTCAGTCAACAAACTCCGTGACCGTGTGGGAATGCCTCATTTGAACATGACTGCCGCAAACAACAACATTGATCCTTACCTCGACTGTGCCGAGACCGGATACACCGGTGTGACAGGAGACAACAAAGGCGTCATTCTCGAAATCCGCAGGGAGAGAAGCATCGAACTTCTGCAGGAAGGCTTCAGAAATTCGGATATCATGAGATGGAAGGAAGGTCAGATTCTGACCCAACGCCTTCTCGGAATATATTTGGACTCAATCAACAAGGAAATCGACCTTGACGGTGACGGGCAGGCTGACGTCTGCGTATATTCCGGAGCGAAGCCAGGTGACAAGAGTACAGTTACCTACCTTCAGATTGAGAAGGAAATTATCCTCAGCAACGGAACCTACGGCTACATCGAGCCGCATCGGGACACTGAACTCTCGTTCAATGAGATACGTGACTATCTTTCACCGATTCCGAGCAACGAGCGTACCCTTACCGGTGGTGCTCTGACACAGAATCCGGGTTGGGAAGACGGACTCAGTTTTTAATGTATGCACATTTTTAACACGAAGAATAACATGAAAAGAAAGATATTTTACGGAGCGCTTCTGTGCTGCCTTGTCATGCTTTCCATTTCAGGCTGTGCCGACCAGGCTCAAGTGCCGACGACATTGGTCGCCATACGTCCTGCAATGGGAACAGCAGGAACTGAAGTGAAATTGTACGGAGAGGGCTTCAGTCCCGTGCCTTCCGAAAACATAATCGAAGTCTACGGAGAGCGTGCCGAGGTCACGGAAGTCGATCCAAACGAATACATAAAGTTCATCGCCCCGGAGAACCCGCTTGGTTCCTATCCGGTGATGCTTACCATAAACGGCAAGACATGGACGGGCTCGAAGTTCACTTACCGCGACCTCAACAGCAAGATTAAGGTTTCAACTCTCACTGGCGGCAACGGTTGGGGAACTGCTGTCGGAGACAAATTCACGACAAAGTTCAGCAATGTCCACGGAATTTCATGGCTTGAGGAAGGGAAATCGCTGGCTGTAGTGAGCCGTGGAAGTTATAATGTCATGAGCGTGGATATGGATGGAAACAGCGCGTTTCTTGTGGGAGACGGAAACAGCTCGCCTCTGAAAGACAAGCATCCGTGGCGAGTTACAAATCATGACGGCCTTCTTTACATACCGTGCAAGGCTTCAGGTGAAGTATGGACATATGACATAAAGTCCGGGGAGACCAAACTGCTTTATAAAGGAGGAAAAAATGTCCAGGACGTGAGGTTCGACAAGGCCGGCAATATGTACATACTCCAGAGGGAGAATGGAATCTACCGCGCCGCGGCCGGTGACTATGGCAGTGTGAAGCCGTGGGTGGACTTCAAGGAAGAGGGTGTGGCACAGATTCATGCAATGTACTTCGATCCTGCTGACAACCTGATTGTCAGCAGCAACGAGCGCGGCCTGTTTTTCATGGTGACTCCCTCAAAGCAGATTACCTGCATCGCAGGCTCCGAGAAAGGTGATTCGGATGGTGTGTCCGGAAATCCGAGAAGTGCCAAGTTCAACCAGCTCTACGGATTTGTCATTGACTCGGAGGGAACGATCTATACAGTGGACGGAAATGACAGCAACATCGGTGGCGCCCAGAAAATCAAGCGCATAACCAAGGGAAAGAAGGGTTATGTTGACGGAACCGTGATGACTATCGTAGGAAAGACTGGAGGCTCGATAGTCGACGGAAGCGTGGACGAGGCCGTGTTCGGCAATCCTTACGACATCCTGCTTGACGAGGCGAACCGCAGGCTGTTCGTGTCTGATCGCCAGAACAGCGCAATAAGAATCGTAGAGTATTGAACAGATTAATAACCAACAATTTATTGACAATGAAAAAGAGTTTTATTTTTATGACGCTTGCGGCGCTGACTGTTGTCTGCGGCTGTCAGAAGGAAACAGAGAATCAGGGGCCTGAGGAGTTGAAAGTTATATTCATGACTCCGACAGAAGGCATTACCGGGGATAAAGTGACAATTACAGGAGAAGGCTTCAGCATCGTTCCGTCCGAGAATGTCGTCACTTTGAACGGTGCCCGTCTCACGGCAGTTGAGACCTCTGTCACGGTTCTCAAGATGACCGTTCCTGCCAATAAGGCAGGGACTTATCCGCTGGTCGTCACTGTCGGTGGCAAGACTGTCGAAGGACCGGAGTTTACCTACAAGGAAGGGGCCTATGAGGAGAAACTCGTGGTTGAACCCCTTGAGAAGACTTCCGGCTATTCTGGAGATCAGATCGTCATCAAGGGAAAGGGCTTCAGCGCCGACGCCAAGGAGAACTCTGTACTCTTCGGTGAGAAAGCCGGAGTAATCACGGCCTCAAGTACGACGCAGTTGACCGTCACTGTCCCTGAACTTGCCCCTGGCGAGTACAGGCTCACTGTGAAGGCGGGAGTCCAGACAGACGCTTCTCTGACTTTTACCTGCCTTGAAGTCCCTGTCCTCAAGGTTACGAACATAAGTCCGACGCAGGGACATGCCGGAACCGAGATTGTAATTGAGGGCGAGAACTTCAGCGCTGTGGCATCGGAGAACAAGGTGATGATAGGCGGGAAGAACGCAGAAGTCAAGACTGCTTCTGCAACTGAGCTTACCATCATCGCCCCGGAGAATGAACTCGGAATCTATAAAGTTGTTGTGGCCGTAGGCAAACAGACAGTTGAAGGGTTTGAGTTTGAATATGTTAAACCGGAACTTGTCTATACGGTAAGCAGTGACGTGCATTCCGGAGACAAACTTGTGTTCCTTACCGGAATGGCAATGCTTCCGGACGGAAGACTTGCCGTCGCCTGCCGTGCTACACACGAGATTAAGGTGTTCGACCTTCAGAATAAAAAACAGTCTGTGCTTGTGAACAAGTATGCTGACGCTCATCCTTGGAACATATCAATGAACCCTGACGACAAGATGCTTTACATCGCCTACAAGGCCAAAGGGGAAATCGGAAGAGTGGACCCGTCAAAGGGCGATGGCCAGAATGTAGAGATTGTCGTAAGCGGACATGCGAACATGATGGATGTCAAATTCGACGCAAAGGGCAACATGTACGTGCTTGTACGCGATGAAAGGAAGATCTACAAGTATCCGAAAGGTCAGTTCAACAATGCCTCTGCACAGGTATTTGTCAATCTTGACGGAAAGGGCGAAGGCCTCTATTCCATGGATTTTGACGCGGATGGAAATTTGATCATAGGATCTCAGAGAGATGGTTTCTATCTTGCGGCTTCTGATGGAAAAGTAACCAAAATAGTCGGAAATGGTGGAGGAAGTACAGACGGCGAAGCCGGCCAGCCTCTTACTGCCCAGCTTGTACAGCCTGTTGCCACTGTTGTCGACAAGACTCGCGGTGATGTCTATTTTGCGGACCCTTATAACCAGAAAATCAGAAGAATACGTCCTGGCAAGAAAGGATATGAGGATGCGACTGTTAGCACTGTCGCAGGAACCGGAGTCGCAGGGAACTCCGATGGCGACGGCTCGACTGCCACTTTGAAAATGCCTTATGGAATGACGATGACCGCCGACGGCAGTACAATCTATTTCTCTGATATGGAAAACCAGATTATCAGAAAAATTTCTGTAACAGAAAAGTAGTAATCGAATGTGTTGATTGCGTGCCCGGCTGCCGGCCTTTACGGAATATGCCGGGTTCGCTTTAGTTAAACTTGTTTTATATGAAATTCTCAAGGAACATTTCTGCCCAGGTCTGCGGATGGGGCTTTGTGGCGCTTCTTTTTGGCGCGTGTTCATGCAGCGCAAGCGAAAATCCTTCAAACGGCGGCACTGATCCCGGGAAACAGGACGACACGGAAATAGTCACGATGCTCAAGAACTGTGTGTCGATAAAGACGGTACAGACGTGGAAGGAAACAGCGCTTGCCGATGGGGTGACGTACACTAAGCTTCAGACGCTCAAGTCGCGCAGCGACCGCCCTGCGACTATCTATATCGTGAAGACGTCGGCAGATGCCTCAAGGGCGGCGTTGAAGACTGGATGTAACGCTCCCGGAACTGACGGGCTGATTCCTATGGTTATGCCGTCAACAATTGCAGAGAAGTCCAATTCTGTCAATGAGGAGGTTTTGGCTGTAATCGGCGGAGATTTTTTCCGCTGGATGGACGACCAACTTGCGAACCGTCACGGTATTGACGGAGGTTGCCGCGGACCGGTGCATCACCGGGGAGAAGTCTATCAGGACCACTTTGTCCCACAGAAGAACTGGACGCATCAGGCATTGAGTTTTCTTGCCGTCGACAAAAAAGGTAAGATTGTCATAGGTGACGCAGCCGAATATGACGGCGTGAAGGCAGATCTTCAAGAATGTACCGGCGGCGGATACCGGTTTCTTCGTGACGGGAAAGTATGCAAAGGGTATGACCTTGTAGACGATAGCGGAAACTACACTCCGCTTGAGGACAGTTATCCGTTCTCAACCATTGGAGTCAGGGCAGACGGCACAATTATCATGATGATTGTGGATGGAAGAAATGAGTCTGTCTCCACCGGGGTGTCATACGGCGAAGCCGGTGAAATCATGAAATCGCTCGGTTGCGTCAATGCTGTCATGCTTGACGGCGGCGGTTCCGCACAGCTGGTGCTCAAGAACTCGAACACCGGCAAGTATGTTCTTCAGAACAAAGCTACGGATGGCGGTCAGAGGCAGATGCGTACATTCTGGATGATTACTAAAAAGAAATAGCTTCAGGAATCTTTAGGGCGCGGGCGTTTAAGGCGTGTCCATTATATGTGAGGAATTGTCTTATGAAAAACAAGTATATCATAGCATTGGCACTTTCGTCGGTCGCGCTTTGCGGATGCGGACAGAAGTGGACGGAATCGGTCGCTGACGGGTATAATGTCATTGAGCAGAAAGGCGGTCCGACATTAGGGTACAGTCCAAAGTCGGGCATCGCCATTCTCCATCAGGGAGGCTACGCCTTCAAAGACCTGAACCGAAACGGACAACTTGATGTCTATGAGGACTGGAGGCGTACTGTCGGAGATCGTGTCGCTGACCTTGCCTCGCGTATGAACATGGAGGACATTGCCGGGCTGATGCTCTACAGCAGCCATCAGACGATCCCGTCGAAACGTGCGGCATACAATGGCAAGACTTTGGATGGGAGCGGTGCCCCAGCCTGGGCTCTCACCGATGAGCAGAAACACTTCCTTGAGGAGGATGGCGTGCGTCATGTACTCATTACTGCCGTTGAAAGCCCGGAAATCGCAGCCCGCTGGAACAATGAGGTCCAGGGCTTTGTGGAGGGGCTTGGATTCGGCATTCCGTGCAACAATTCTTCGGATCCTCGCCACTCTTCCCGCGCGGACGCCGAGTTTAATGCAGGTGGTGGAGGAAAGATTTCCATGTGGCCGGGCAGTCTCGGAATGTGCGCAACTTTCTCACCTGAACTCATGAGGCGCTTTGCGGAAATCGCTTCCACGGAATATAGAGCGCTCGGCTTTACCACTTCGCTCTATCCGATGGTCGATGTGGGTACGGATCCGCGCTGGATGCGCTTCTGCTACACGATGGGTGAGGGCACGAAGCTCGCTACTGACCTTGCCAGAGCCTACTGTGACGGATTCCAGACTTCCGAAGGCGAAGATGAAATCTGTGACGGGTGGGGATGGAACAGCGTCAACACCATGGTGAAGCACTGGCCTGGTACCGGAGCCTGCAACGAGGGCGGACGGGACGGACATCAGGGCTACGGCAAATATGCAGTTTTTCCGAACGGAAATTTTGAACTTCATACGATTCCTTTCACGGAAGGCGCGTTCAAGCTTGACGGCAAGACCAAGATGTCTGCCGCGCTCATGCCGGACTACTCGATATGCTATGGAATTGAGCCTGATGGCGTCGGCAGCGGTTATAGCCACAAGTTCATTCAGGAAATGCTCAGAGAGGAGCAGGGATACGACGGCGTAATCTGTACCGATTGGATAATCACGCACGATGAGGTTGGTGTCTATGCCTGCAAGGGAAAGTGCTGGGGAATGGAGGACAAGAGTGTCGCTGAGCGTCACTACCGCGTGCTTATGGCCGGAGTCGACCAGTTCGGCGGCAACAATGAGCGCGGGCCGGTGCTGGATGCCTACCGCATCGGTGTTGCGGAGCACGGAGAGAAATGGATGCAGGAACGTATGCGGACCTCTGCACGTCGTCTGCTGACCAACATCTTCCGCACAGGGCTCTTCGAGAACCCCTACCTTGACCCCGTCCGAACTTCTGAAATCGTCGGGTGTCCGGAATATATGTCCGAAGGTTATGACGCGCAACTCAAGAGTGTCGTCATGCTCAAGAATCACGGTGGAGTGTTGCCTCTTCAGAACCGGCAGAAACTCTATGTTCCGGAACGCCATGTCCCGGCATATACCGACTTCTGGAAGCAGCGAATCCCCGAGCAGTTCATAACTCCTCTCAGCGCCGAACTTGCAGGCCGCTATTATGAAATTGTTTCAACGCCGGAAGAGGCTGACGCAGCTCTCGTGTTCATTGAATCCCCGAACAGCGGGTACGGCTTTGACAAGGAGGCTGCGGCCTCCGGCAAGGACAGCGGCTATCGTCCCATCAGCCTGCAGTACGGCGACTACACCGCGACATTCGCCCGCGAGACAAGCATCGCCGGCGGAGACCCTTACGAAAAATCGTCAAACCGCAGCTACAGGGGCAGAAGCGTCAAGACTGTCAATAAGGAAGATATGGATCTTGTCGTGAAAACAAAGAAGCTCATGGGCGAAAAGCCTGTCATTTTGGCGATAAATGTTCTTAATCCGCCGGTTCTGGGCGAGGTGGAGCCTCGTGCGGATGCCATATTCCTGATGTTCGACGTCCAGCGTCAGACGATACTTGACCTCATGTCCGGAAAAGTCGAGCCGTCGGCACTCCTGCCGTTCCAGATGCCGGCTGATATGCGCACGGTCGAGGAACAGGCCGAGGACACGCCGCGTGACATGTGTTGCTACCGCGACGCAGACGGCAATATCTACGATTACGCTTTCGGTCTGAACTGGAGCGGTGTCATTGACGATGACAGAGTGCGGAATTACAGATAGCACAGGCTACGGCTCTCCAATCATGTCCACATTCTACGGAATAAGGTTGCTTGGGGCAGCCTTCATCAATTATTTTTAACCCTTTTCGGATTTTAAAGAGTCAGACTACCGATACTCGGCTTTTTTTCGTAAATTAGCCGTTCTGAAAAAACATAAAACGATCAATGAATATGAAAAACAATCTTGGCGTCAAGACATTCGTCCTGAGTACGCTGTTCTCGATTTTTGCTTGCTCAATCTGTGCAGGAGGAAACATCAGCAACGCAAAAACTGCGGAAATGAAGGTCAAGTCAGTGAGAATCAATGGATATGCCGGCGGAAGAATCGATGACTGCATCAATCATCGCGTCATGGAAGAAGATGTCGATGCCCTTGTGGAGCCTTTCCGTCACAGAGATGAGACCTGGCGTTGGAAAAGCGAGTTCTGGGGAAAATGGACATTGGGGGCAATCGCGACATACCGCTACACCGGCAACGCCGCACTTTATGAAAAAATCGCCGCTTCTGTCGGACAGATTATCGAAACCCAGAGCCCTGACGGCTACATCGGGAACTATGCGCCTGAAGCCCAGCTGAAAGAATGGGACATTTGGGGAAGGAAATACACAATGCTGGGACTGCTCGCATGGTACGAACTCTCAGGAGACAGCCGCGCCCTTGCTGCAGCATCCGGTGTCGCCGACCACCTCATTTCACAGCTCAAATCCAAGAATGCCAAGATTGTAAAATGTGGACTGTACCGTGGCATGGCAAGTTCTTCCGTGCTCGAACCGGTCATGAAACTGTACAACATAAGCGGAGAGAAACGCTATCTGGATTTCGCGACAGACATTGTCTCGCAGTGGGAAAGTCCGGATGGTCCGAAACTGGTGAGCCGTTCCGATCTTCCTGTGGCTCTGCGTTTTCCGCATCCTGAGACAAAATGGTTCTCATACGAGAACGGCGCCAAGGCATACGAAATGATGTCCTGCTATGAAGGACTGCTCGAATATTACAAAGTGACCGGAAACGAAGCTTATTACGAGGCCGTGCGCAAGAGCGTTTCACACATAATCGAGGAAGAAATCAACATCGCCGGTTCAGGCAGCTCGATCGAGTGCTGGTACGGCGGAAAAGCACTCCAGACCGTTCCGACCTACCACACTATGGAGACATGCGTCGGATTCACCTGGATGCAGCTTTGCAGCAGGCTTCTGAAATTCTGCGGCGATTCCCGCTACGCGGACCAAATCGAAAAGACATTCTACAACGCCATTCTCGGTTCGATGAAGAGCGACGGCAGCCAGATTGCCAAATATACCCCGCTTGAGGGCTGGAGAGTGGAAGGAGAGAAGCAGTGCCACATGAATATAAACTGCTGCAATGCCAATGGTCCACGCGCCTTCGCGATGATTCCGGCTCTCGCATATCTGACAGAAGGCGATTGCCTCAAGATAAACCATTATGGAGATTCCGAGGCGGAGATTTCTCTGGACAAACGCAACTCCATGGGTATCAAAGTCTGTGGAAATTATCCGGTTTCCGGAAACATATCCATAGAACTCTCCCCTGCAAAGCCGGTCGAATTCACATTGGCACTGAGGATTCCTGAATGGAGCAAGACGACTACGGCCAAGTTGATCAGCGGCACGGATACATTGAAACTCAGCCTTGACAATCTTTCCGCCGGTGAATATGCGAAGGTGGAACGCAAATGGAAGAAAGGCGACCGCATTGAACTGTCGCTGGACCTTACTCCGCATCTGCTGGAACTTAATGGGCATCAAGCGATTGTACGCGGTCCGATAGTCCTTGCAAGGGATTCCCGCTTCAATGACGGTTTCGTGGATGAGTGCGTGGTAATCCAAGCTTCAAAGGACGGCAGCGTCACCCTGACCCCGGCAGAAGACAACGATTTCGCGTGGATGTCCTTCACGGCCCCGATGATCGCAGGAGCCGACCTGGAAGGCAACGGCAAGCCTCGCCAGATCCATCTCTGCGACTTCGCATCCGCAGGCAACACATGGGACAAATCCACCCGCTACAAAGTCTGGCTTCCGAAAACCCTGAACGTAATGAAGGGCGAATACAGGGCATACAATGACGCTCCCCAAGATTAGAATTACCAATTAATAAAAATTGCGTTATGAATATTTGGGGCTTTTTGAAAAAATTCTTTTTTGCTGTTTGTCTTTTTATCGGAATGTCAGGAGTCAGTGCTTGGGCACAGGAAGATGAGTATGACCCGGCCTCAGACCCTACAATTCCCCGCAGATATGAAGACCCGGACGGCTTTGTCTTTTATCGTGCTCACATAAACCACTTTACGCAAGCTACTGATGAAAACGGGAAAATTATCATCCCGGCGTCCCGTGGTTACCGGTATTGTAAATATATGCCCCAATCGAAAAAAATCAGAGCCTCAGTCTATGAAAACAAAAATGGCGTGACAATCACGTATTACGGAGTCTTCAACACCGACGGAACCGAAATCATTCCGCGTGAAAGGCTCTACACCAAGTTACTTTTTGTCAGCTCATCAAAACGCTTCAGTGTTAAAAAAGGCGAATACTCGGGAGTATGCGATTCGCTCGGGAGGGAGATGATTTCCCCGGATATGCATTACATCGATTGCAAACCCCATCAAGAAAAATACTACTATGTCACAGATGGAGAACACTCTGGCGTAATCGATTACAACACTGGGAAAGTATTGATTCCACTTGACAGAGGCTACACATATACCCGTTACAATCCCGCGCACAACTACATACAGGTCAAATGCGGAGACCTCATTGGAGCCTGTCTCGAAGACGGCACGGAACTCATCCCACCTGTGTGGTTCGGTTGCGTATTCAACTCCGCACGGGGAAAATTTATGGTAAAGAGCAGTCCGGACAAACTTTGGGAAGAGTATAAGTTTCAGTAAGAATAAATTGAATAAATTTGCAAAATTCATTCGAGGGCGGTTAACCACCAAACGTTGATTTAACAGAAGTTATAACTGACAAAATTTTAAATAGAATATATGTACAAACACATACTCACAATTGCATTATCAGCTCTGACTGTTTGCGCTTCATATGCCCAAAGCACCTGGACGGGCAATCCTTTCGCTTCCAAAGGCACGATTGTCGCCCCTGTATTGAGCAGTTCGCTCGTGGATGAGATCGTAATCGTCTCAGACAATCCCGGAGACTGGAAATTCACCGCATCATTGGAAAATGACGGAGGAAAAGAAATAATCAGCATTTCGATGGACGCACCGACGGAGGCACCGCCGGCAAAATTCAATGTCTACTTCACTCTCCCGCAGAAAGGAGTCTTCAATTTCTGGAGTCCTGACTTGAATTGCGGCACGCACCTGGATCCTTTCTGGGGCCTCACCAATGCAAGCAGTTCACTCGCCTACAGGATGCCTCTTTATGAGTATTTCGATGACAACAACAAGAATTGCCTGACAATTGCATGTTCAGAAGTGCTCCGTAAGGTAGATGCCGTACTCGGCATAATGGAAGAAGGTTGCGCAATCTGTTCCGAGCTGCGTTTCTTCAGGGAAAGCGAAGCTCCTGCAAAGCATTATGAGACTAAAATCCTGCTTGACAAGCGACCTGTATTCTGGTCGGAAAGCATCCGCGAAGCATCCGATTGGATGGCGCAGGTGAACGGCTACGAGGCTTTCCCTGTGAACGATTCTGCATTTGAGCCGTTATACTCAAGCTGGTATCAGTTCCATCAGGACGTAAATGCCGAAGCGATTGAACAGGAGTGCCGTATCGCTTCCGATCTAGGAATGAAAACCGTAATTCTTGATGACGGATGGCAGACAAGCGACGGAAACAGAGGTTATGCTTTTTGCGGAGACTGGAAACCGGCTACACAGAAATTTCCGGACATGGCGGCACACGTTTCGGCAGTTCATGATCTCGGAATGAAATATCTTGTCTGGTACAGCGTTCCATACGTCGGATGGCACAGCGACGCCTACAAGAAATTTGAGGGAAAGTACCTCTACAATGACCGTGTCAGCAGCTGCGGCGTGCTTGACCCACGTTTCCCGGAGGTCAGGAAACATCTCGTGGATTTGTATGTCAATGCATTGAAAGACTGGAACTTGGATGGATTCAAACTCGATTTCATCGACAGTTTCAGATTCCATGGAGAGGATCCGGCCGTGAAAGAGAAATATGCCGGACGTGACATCATGAACCTCAGCGAGGCCGTGAACGTGCTGATGAAGGAAGTTTCATCAGCCCTGAGAGCCATCAAGCCGGAAATTCTCATTGAATTCAGGCAGCAGTACATAGGTCCCGCCATCAGACAGTACGGCAACATGTTCCGCGCCGCAGACTGCCCGGGAAACGCGAAAGACAACAGGATGAGAATCGCCTCCCTGAGGCTGACGAGCGGTTCTACGGCTGTTCATTCGGACATGTTGGAATGGAATATTTCCGAAACGCCGGAGAATGTGGGCAGAGCGATCATCAACTCCATTTTCGGAGTCGTACAATACTCGACAATGCTGAGGAACATTCCGCAAGAACAGCTTGACGTAATGAAAAAATGGATGAAGTTCGCCTCCGATCATCGTGAGACTCTGCTAAAGAGCGAATTCCGTCCTCATCATCCTGAACTCGGCTATCCTGTCATCGAGGCGGAGAGCGATACGGAACTCATAATCGCCGTATACCAGGACAATGCCGTCATTGACGTTCCCCGTCGCGGAAAAAGCGTCTATATCCTGAACGCATCCGGGGCCGACAGCATTGTCATCCGCTGCGGCAACAAGACAAAAACAGTGAAAGTTCCTTGCGGCGACTGGAGAGCATTGTCTCCTGCCGCCGTAAGATAGGCTCATTAACCGTCGACCTCGACGCCGTCCGGAACGGAGACATCAGTGTGTATGCTTCCGTCAGACAGTCTTTCATGACGTACTTTGATCGGTCCGTATGGCGTCGGGAACGACCCTTCAACCCATGCCAAATCACCGAGATGCGGGGTTATACGGACCTTGGTGCAACCCGGTTCGAGGATTTCGATACCGAGGACATGATGGCTGAGCCAAGCTGTAGGACCGGATGCCCAGCCGTGGCACAGGCTATGGCGGAAACCAAGATAGCAGTATGCACCGAAATCGCCGTGTATATCCTTCTTCCCCTCAGGGACGAGTTCGTCAATGCCGGCCGCATTCGGAAGCCAGTCAAGGTTGAAATCTTCCCAAAAAGTCGTCGCGCCCAGGTCCAGCATCGCACCCCAATAGTTGCGGATGATGTCGAGCGCACCCTTCCAGTCACCGCCACGGGCCATTGCCTCAAGCATAATATAGCCATAGAAGGTCGAGAAGCCATGACCGCCGTTATAGGAAAGTATGTCCTTGTCTGCTTTCTTCGCATTAGTCAGTCCCGCAAGCGTCATCAGAGCCGCAGCCTGCTTGGAGCCCGGCGCATCCGGTGCGACCCCTGACTTAAGAAACTCTGCATAGAGTTTGTCGGCAGGTTTGGCAAGGAGTTTTTCGGCGGCGGCGCAGTCCTTTTGTAATTGAGGGTCATTGAATATGCCCCCAAAATCTTGCCCGCACTGCATTGCAAGAACCATCAGGGCCTGAATTCCGACATCTTTCGCCTGCTTGTTGCCTTCAGTCGGCCAGTCCAGAAAGCGCGGTCCGTTCAGGTGTTCACGTCCGTCAGGAGATATTCTGGAGATAAGCAGACGCAACAACTCCGTAATATATTCCTTCGACTCAAGAAGATTGGCCAGATTCCCGGTGTGGAGATACCAGTCATGACAACAAAGCATCCACCATATCGAGTAGGTCGCAGAAAAGCCGTTCATCCATTTGGGCAGCGGGGTTATGTCGCGCATCCAGTCAAGCGTTTTTGGCACCACTTCATTGTTGCCGAAGACTGTCGCAATCGTCATGACCATCGGATAGGAATCCCCCATCCATACAAGCCTGTCGCGCTTTATTCCCTCTATGAGGAAATTCTGCATGCACAAATGCACAGTATAGGCTCCCGTCTCCCAAATCCGGTTCAGCCGCTCGTCACTGCTGCGGAATGAACCGACATATTCAATATCACGCATTATTGAAATGGCCCTCGCTTCCTTGAGTTTCAGCTCCCGGTCATTATCGACGAGGTCAATGCGCACGAAACGGAATCCGGAATTGCCGATTTCCACCGTGCCCATCATTGGAAGCAATATTACCTGGTCCCTTATTGAGTGGTCGTTCGTCGCGCCGCCCTTGCCGCCGACTTCGGACATTGCCTCGCTTGCCGATTCTCCATAGCGGACACGTACTTTGACAGGATCCCCGATCGGTCCGGTGACGAGCTGTAGTCCGCCGTGCAATTCCTTTCCGTAGTCGAGAAGAATTGCAGGATGCACTCCGTCACCAGATTTCATGATGCAGTACGATTCAGGGGTGTCATTGTTGCAGTAGGCCTGCCCGTTACCCGGTTTCAGCAGGACATCGGAAAGCCTCACACCGGCATCATTCTGCCATACGACCCTGACAGGTGAAATGTATGTCCGCGAGCGGGGATCGCGCTCCTGGGCATTCAGAAGGATTGTTGAACAAAACAGAAGAGCTGCAGAAAGGACAGTTTGAAATTTCGTCATAATCATTATTCAATATGATATTTTCATAAGCACAAAAATACTTCGTTTCCGTTGTTTTTCCAATGTCAGACCAAGTACATCTTTTGAAAATCGCCGCCCCGGTTTGTGCAAATCACAAGGTTTTGGTTATTTTTGCATATTCGATTTTAAGACTATGACAATCCTCTCCTTTTTGATATCCCTGTTGGCCGTCAGCTCGGCGGTTCAGCCTCTTTCACCGGACAACCGGACTTTGTTGAAAGATCTTGTCGGGAAGTTCGACAGTCTCAATGTCTATGAGAACCGCAAGATAGCGAAGATTCAGAAGAAGAAAGAGGCGTGCGAAAAGCTGGAGGGACGCGAACAGATGGAAGCATGGCTGGATGTGGCATACGAATACAGCTACTTCGACTCCGACTCCACCATCGCGGCCCTTGAGCATGTCGAAAAGATGGCATCCGAAGCATCCGACCATTATATGGCGGTCAAGGCGGCTATCCGTATTGCACGAATCTTGACAACGCTCGGATACTATAAGGAAAGCAGCGACATAATCGATTCCATTGACAAGAAATCCATTCCGCAAACACTCCTTTTCGAATATTTCGAGGTCAAGGAGTTCCTCTGCTACGAGCTTTTCCACGTTGACGGTTCACGCCTCGAATTTCAGGACATGTATGAGGAACATTATCGTGCCTACATGGATTCTGTCATTCTTTACGCGCCGGAGAATTCTGAATACGGACTGCGTTCGCAGGAAAAGAAGGCATTGATACTCAATGACTATGACTACGCGATGCAGTGCAACAGGAAAAGGATGGAACTTGCACCGAAAGGATCTATTGCCGAGTCGTTCGTCTTCTACGAGAGAAATATCATATATGAAAAAATGGGCGGATGTGAGGAGGAACGCCTGAATTGTCTCTTGAAAGCGGCCATCATTGACCTGGAGAACTCAAATCAGGATGTCGCAGCGTTCACCCGGATTGCAAAAATGCTCCGGGACTCGGTGGATGCCGGGATTCTTGACAAGTTTTCCGATTATTCCTACTCTTCGATGCTCAAGTTCCGCTCCAGGACACGAAGGATTTTAGGCATGGATGTAATCGTGGAGACGGACAGGCTGCTGCGGCAGCAGATTCTGAGCCAAAAAAGGCAGCTCTCATTAAGCCTGGGGCTTCTTTCGATTCTTGCAATTGTTCTCATAGCCGTCTTATGCCATATGGTTTCACTTATGCGGAAAGGCAGATTGCTCACCAGACGCCTGGAGCGTTCCAACCGCATTTCCAACGGCTACATCGCCAGCTTCTTCCAGCTCTATTCCTCATATATCGACCGGCTTCTCGCTTTCCGTGGACGAATAAACACGAGCCTCAGGCGCGGCAACACCGACTATGTAATCGAGCTTACAAATCCGTCCAGGGACATTGAAAACGAGGAGCTCAAGCACATGTACGACAGTTTCGACTCGGCCTTTCTCGATATATTTCCGACTTTTGTGGAAGACTTCAACTCCCTTTTGAAACCCGAATGCCGCATAGTTCTCAAGGATAACGAGAAGCTTACCACGGAACTGAGGATTTTTGCAATGATCAAGCTCGGAGTCACTGAAAGCGCAAGGATTTCCGAGCTTCTCCACTACTCGATAAAGACTGTCTACAACAAACGGTCAAGCATGAATTCGAAGTTGGCCATCCCGAAAGAACAGTTCGAAAAAATGCTTAAAGAGCTGTAAAAATCATTAAAAATTACAAAAACATATTTCCCTGGTTCGATTTGGTCGTACTAGGGAAGATATTGGTGCTCAATATATTAACATTTCCCTAAACCGATTTTAGTTTCCTTTGCGAAAATCGGGTAGTACATTTTATCGTTTTGATTTCTACTTTTGTGCCGTGCATGATTGGAATGAACCGGATGGTCCGGAGTTTCCAAGAAAAACTAATACACCATGTCATTAAACAAAGTAATGCAAACAGCAGTTGCGGCGCTCGTCGCCTTTCTCATCGCGGGATGTTCATCAAAGGTTGAAATTCCTGCCAATCCTTCCGTGTCAGCTCCGACACGTGTAATGCTCAAGGAAAACGTAAACGTATACCTTAAAGGAGTCGGCTCCGGCACGGCCTTCACCGTCGATTTCGGTGACGGCTCCCCTGTTGTAGAGGCTGTAACTCCTTCTGCAGCAGTTCACGCCTATTCAGAAAGTGCAGACTGGAAGATAAGCGTATCGTCTGATGCATTGGATGAAGACTTCACCAAAACAATCCGTTGTTATCAGCTGGAAGCCTTGTCTTCCGCACAGCGGAACTTCAAAGACCCTTCCTATAAGAAAATCTGGGTAATGACCCACAGGGCACACACCACTGACAAGTCAGTTCCCGAGAATTCAATTTCTGCGGTAAAAGCTGCCATTGCATCAGGTGCTGATGCTCTCGAATGCGATACCCATCGGACCAAGGACGGTCAGATCGTGATTTGCCATGACCTCTCCATCAACAGGACAACTACAGGAACCGGAGACATCCCGTCATTGACGCTTGAACAAATCAAATCCTACAAACTGCTTGACCGTAACGGCAATCCCACAAACGAGACAATGCCTACCCTCGAAGAGTTTCTCAAGGCCTGCCGCGGAAAAATCTATGTGGATCTCGACTATTCACCACGAACAGCGTCAACGGCAGAGGTAATGGCCGTTGTGGAGAAACTCGGAATGATGGAACAGGTATGGTTCTATTGCAATTCAGTGGAAAAATGCCGTGAAGTCCTTGCGATTTCTCCTCGCTCACACGCCTACACCTGGGCAACGGCTTATGAGCCGCTCAAAGGACTTGAAGGTCCATATTTCGTCCAGTACAGCTATTCCCCGACTTCCGGCAGCACATCCATCGGCACCGCCGTCCGTGACGGCATGCTCTGCTCGGTATGTATGCTCAGCGTCCTTAACAACAAGATTCCGGAGTATGACGTGGACGGAGCCCAGCTCGACGAACTTATCACAACATTCCCGGACGTGAAGATGATAATGACAGACGCTCCGGAGAAACTCATCAAGGCTTTGTCCGAACGCGGACGAAGGTAAGCAACTCTTAACTGAAAACCAATAATATCAATAACATGGATAAAAAAAGACTTTTGCCGGTCATCATTGTCCTTGCCTCATTTTTCTCTGCGATTTCCGCTTCTGCGCAGGTCGCTCCAGTGAAAGGTGTGGTCGTGGACGCCAACGGAGAACCGGTAATCCAGGCAGGTGTCGTCATCGACGGCACGCAGACCGGAGTCGTGACTGACATTGACGGAGCATTCGAAATCAATGCACCCAAGGGCGCCTCTCTGGTCATCTCCTCTATAGGATTCAAATCACAGAAAGTTTATGTCAGCGGTGGAGATATGAGAATTGTCCTCCAGACGGAATCAACCGCACTTGACGAGGTCGTGGTAGTCGGTTACGGCTCCATGAAAAGAAAGGAAATGACCTCCGCCATCTCCCACATCGGTTCTAAGGACTTCAGTTCTGTCAGCAGTCTTGACGCTTCGATGCTCATCCAGGGAAAAGTATCCGGAGTGAGCGTTTCCAACACGGCTGTCGCAGACCCGAACAACATCGGAAGCATCCAGATCCGCGGCGTGTCGTCACGAAGCGCGGGCAATGGTCCTTTCGTAGTCGTTGACGGCGTTCCGGGAGGTGACCTGACCAACATCAACCCTGCCGATATCGAGTCCATCGATGTCCTCAAGGACGGTGCAGCATCTGCAATCTACGGAACCCGAGGCAGTAATGGTGTCATCCTCGTCAACCTCAAAAAGGGAAGCAAGGACGGCAACATCCACACAACCTACAGCGGAACCGTGACTTTTAATCTGCCGAAGAACGAACTTGACATGATGACAGCCGAACAGTACCGCGCATACAGGACTGTAAACAACCCTCTCGACGACCTCGGCGCAAGCTCCGACTGGTTCAAGGCCACTACAAGATTGGGTCTCAACCACTTGCACACCCTTACGGTTTCCGGAGGAAATGCCAAGACCAATTACCGCGTTACCGCCGACTATCGTTACGCACGAGGCATTGACCTGAGCTCCGACAGACGCGAATACGGAGCGAGAGCAGGAGTGAACCACACCACAAAAAGCGGTCTCTTCACTTTCACTGCGAATCTGACTCCGAGAATCATCAAACGCAACAGGATGACCGGTTCGTATTCAAACGTCCTCGTCATAAACCCGACGGCTCCGATATATGATGAATCGACAGCCAACGGTTACTACCATTTCCCTGCGGGCTCCAACTATTCCAATGTCGTGGAATCAATGACTCAACTCACCAACGACACGGAGATAAAGCTTCTTGAATGGAACACGGGCGTACAGATGAACCTTCTTCCGCTCTTCACTCCGAAGCACCCGGATTACAGTCTTACGACAAAGGCCACGGTTTCCGGATATGAGGTCGACAAATTCAACGGATATTTCGCTCCTTCAACCATTTCCTGGCATGAAAATGACAAGATCAAGGGTGATGCATCCCGTTCATTCGACAAAAGTTCCCAGACCAATTTTGATTGGGTGACGAATTTCAGCGCACAGTTCGGAGGCCACCGCCTCAGGGCAATGGCCGGATACAGCTACTTCTATGTCGTCAATTCCGGAATGTCCGCAAGCAACCAGGATTTCACCTCCGACGGACTTGGCTACAACAACCTCGGAGCAGGCGAATGGGCATCCAAAGAAGGACAGATTTGCCTCGGCTCATATAAGAACGACAGCAAGCTCATATCATTCTACGGACGATTGAACTACGACTGGAAAGAGCGTTACCTCCTGTCCGTTTCCCTTCGTCACGAGGGTTCTTCAAAATTCGGACAGAATCACAAATGGGGTAACTTCCCTGCAGTTTCAGTCGGCTGGAGACTTTCTGACGAACCATTCATGAAGAAAGCTTCTTCTTGGCTCGACGACCTCAAGTTCAGGTACGACTACGGTGTCACCGGAAACCAGGACTTCGGCAGCTACAACTCTCTTGCGACCTATCGCGCATTCGGATATTACCAGTATAACGGATCAAGCTTCCACGTATGGGGCCCGTCCAAGAACGTGAACACGGAACTCCGCTGGGAAAAAGGACACAACCAGAACATCGGTGTGGATTTCTCCCTCTTCAAGTACAGAGTCAGCGGTTCATTGAACTACTTCATCCGCAGACAGTCTGATTTGCTGGGCGATTACAATGTTTCTGTTCCACCGCACCTTTTCACGACGATATTCACCAATGTCGGTACCCTCCGCAACAGCGGATTCGAGTTCGACATCAATGTCAATGCCATCAGAAAAGATAAATTCAGCTGGAGTTTCACTCTCGTCGGAGCTACCAATGACAACCGCTTCGTAAGTTTCTCAAACGACATTTATCAGGGACAGAAATACTACAATGTCTGCACGATGTCCAATCCTAACAACCCTGGATACCTCCAGAGAATCGAGGAAGGACAGCGCATCGGAAACTACTACACCTGGAGATATGCCGGAGTGGACAAGGCCGGAAACTGGCTCATCTACGACCACAACGACAATATTATTCCTATCGCTGAAGGTTCCGAGGAAGACAAATGCGTGACAGGAAACGGCCTGCCGAAATTCACGGGCAGCATGACCCACAATTTCACCTGGGGCAACTTCGACCTTGCCGTTGCCTTCACGGGCGCAGCCGGATTCGACATTTTCAATGTCCATGACTTCTATTTCGGACTTCAGGGAATGACCGGAAATGTTCTCACGAAAGCATATTCGAAGAATGCCCACATCAAGACAGGTCTGAACGTCATCACTGACTATTTCATTGAGAAAGGCGACTATCTCAAACTCGACTATATCACCCTAGGCTATACTCTCCGCCTCAACAGGAAGTTCATCGAAAACTTCAGGGTCTTCGGAACCGCAAGGAACCTCTATACACTGACTCGCTTCGAGGGCGTGGATCCTTCAACTTACGAGGTCAACGGCCTGACACCGGGAACATTCGGAGGTTCGTACAACTACTATCCTTCGGCATTCCAGTTTATATTCGGAGTACAGATAGGCTTCTAAAATCATGAGAAAAATGAAAAATATCATAAGGTTTTCGGCTCTTGCAGCCGTAATTATCGGTGCATCTGCCTGCACGGACCTCAGCGAGACGGTCTACGACCAGGTGATGACCAACAACTACTATAACACGAAGGCCGATGTCATTCAAGCAGTCTTTCGTCCATTTGAACACGTATATTGCAGTGAATATGACTTCTATGAGCACGAAGAACTGACCGGTGACCATTTCATCACCCCGACAAGAGGTACCTGGTGGTATGACGGCGGAAAGTGGGAAATCCTCCACAGACACAACTGGAGCAGCATTGAAGACAGTTGGAGCTGGACCGGGGAGTGGAACGCCTGCTACACCGGCATCGGACAGTGCAACCTTGTACTTGACGACCTTTCGAAGCTCAATCCATCGAAGTTCTCTCTTACGGAAGCGGAATTCGAAGCTTTCAAAGGTCAGCTCCGCACAATGAGGGCATATCTCTACCTGAGACTTCTCAACTGCTACAGGAACTGCATTCTTACTACCACATCCGACGCATCTGTAAACAATCTCCCTGAAAACAGGGCGCAGGTGTCACCGGAAAGATTGTTTGAATTCATTGAATCAGAACTCAAGGTTGGCGTAAACTACCTTCCTGCCAAGGTCGGAACGTCAGGCCCGGGCGCAACCCAGGGTTCATTCACCAAAGGTGCTGCCGCAGCGCTCCTGGTAAGACTCTACCTCAATGCTGAGAAATGGATCGGTGTTCCTCACTACGATGACGTGATCAGCTGGTGTCAAAGAATCAGACAAGGAGAATTCGGCCAATACACTCTGGCCGAGAACTGGTGGGAACCATTCGATTGGAACAATGAAAACTGCAACGAAGTCATCTTCGGCTTCCCTGGTTCCTACACTACCAAAAGCTGGCATATGCAGAACGACCGACGCACATTCTACGGACGTTCTCTTCCTTACGGCTGCGCCAACTATCTCGGCGTCGAAGGCAATGGCGAGAGAAACCCGAAATACGCTCTGTCGCCGAGCTACGACAACCAGAATCCACGTCAGCTCTTCAACTACAAACTTGGAATGCCATCTCAGAAGTTCCAGAAATATGCCGGTGACAAACGCTGGGCACAATACAGGAACACTAGCGTGAACACCCGCGAAGGAATGTTTTTCCTTGAGGGAAAAATTCCAAACTCGAAGACAGCTTCCGGTTATGCAATGAATCCGGACAACCAATATGTTATCTATCTCCGCGACCAGGTCGGTCAGTTCCTGAACAAGGGAGAAGAGGGCATCATAGTAGGTACTGGCAAGGAATCCAAGCTCGGCAACGGAGACTTCAACTCAGGTCTTTTCTGCGTGAAATATCCGTTTTACTCCTTCACAGGAGGCTACTACATAGAGTCTGACCTCACACTCATCCGCTATGCTGAAATTTACTACTCCGAAGCGGAGGCACTTCTCCGCACAGGCAAGGCAGACGAGGCAGGAAAGCTCCTCAATCAGGTCAGGAAGAGAAACTATGTCGATTTCAATTCATCAATAGCTTATCAGCCTGAAGGCAGCGTAAAACTCGATCTCGATGAGATGCTCGACGAATGGGGACGTGAATTCATTCAGGAAGGACGCCGAAGGACTGACTTGATCCGTTTCGGAAGATTCCAGGAAGCTTGGTGGGACAAGCCGAAGGATGCTGACACGCACTATGAAATTTTCCCTATTTCCCGTCAGGCTCTGGAACAGAACAAACATCTCAAGCAGAACCCGGGATATGAAGATATTAACAGATAAGGAAGGATAACTATGAATATCAGAAGAACATTTTTTATGACACTGGCCGTCATCTCCCTCTTGGGAGCAGGCTCTTGTCAGAAGACATACCAGATGGTTCCTCCTCCATCTGCGTCCTCGAGCGATGACGACCTCGGTGACGAAGACTTCGGAGGAAACAAGGAAACAGCCATATTCGTCACTCCGTTCGGCGAGGGCGAAATGGACGGTTCATCATGGGAGAATGCCTATGATGCCGACACGTTCCTGGGACTTCTTTCAGACCAGACGGATCTGTCAAAGGCTAAAATCCACCTTTCCGAAGGAGATTATTACATGTCAAGCGGTTCCGTTTTCGGTCCTGAGATAAGAAAGAAAATCGGCGCCGTGATGGGAGGATACAGCATCATGAGCAAAGGCACCGATGTAACTGCCAGAGACGTGGTGAATCACGCGACAGTTTTCAGCGGCGATGTCAACAAGAACAACAGAGCCGATGAAGGAGACTGCGGACTTCTTTGCGTCCTTGGAGGAACATCTTCTTTTGACGGAATCATATTCCGCAACGGCTACATCAACGAAAAGACTGCTTCCTCACAGAAGAGCGGAGCCGGAGTCTTTGTTGACGGCGATGCCGATACTTGGGTAGAATTCGTAAATTGCCGTTTTGAGGATTGCGTGAGTGCGGCCACCACCCCTGGCTATGCCGGAGGTGCCGCAGTCTATGTCAAGGCAGGACAGGCAAGACTCAAGGCTTGCGAACTGACCGGATGCTCAGGAGTTTCGAGAGGAGGTGCACTCAGATGCAACAATGACAAGGCTATCCTGTTCCTCGACCAGTGCAGCATACACGGAAACAGCGTCAAATACGACTGGGGTTCAGGCCTGCAGCTCTCTTCCGGAACAATCTGTGTCAACAATTCGACTTTCTGCTCAAATGTCGTTGGCTGGCAAGGATCTGGTGGAACCGTCAACGGAGGCGGTGCAATGCTTGTCCTCAATTCTACGATAATTTCTGATGACACGACTGCCGGAATCCGTTGCGAATCCGACTCAAGAAACGGTTCCTTCTTCGCGAACAACATCAGCCTGAACACAAACGGCGCTCCGGGATTCCTCCTCAACGGAAACGGAAAAGTTGCAGTTTCAGGCGGTCACAACATATTCAACAAGGTGGCCGGAGAACTCCAGTCCGCTACTACAGATGTCACATACGACACTGACCTGAAGAATTTCGGTTCTCTTGAAAACGGAGCCTACATTTGGGACAATGCCAAAGTATCCCTCGCAACATACGCCACGGCAGCAGAAATCGATGGCTATGCACGTGAGTTCAGCCCTGTCATCTGCCCTGTTGCAGAAATCGGTAAGGTCTTCGCAGAATGGTGTGACGGTTTCGCTGTGGACGGACGAGGCAAGGCGAGAAATCCGGAAAAACTTCTTCCTGGAGCATACGACCCGTGCCTTGAAGGCGTGGCTGCCAAAGCCCTGCGTTTCAACGTATCAGCCGTTCCTTTTGGCGGAAATTCCATCAGCAGCCCGGATTCGTTCGGCTTTATTCTCACGAACCCTAAAGGCATTTATTCCTACAACAAGAAGATAGTTCTGATCGGTAACGAATACCTTGCCGATGACGGAGAAACTATGCTGTGGGACGGCAAAGGTACGACTGTGACAGTTACCGCATATGCTCCTTATGCAGAGGCAGTTGACGGCATCGTTCCTGTTTCCTGCCCAAGCAACCAGGCGACAGCAGCAGAACTCACGGCAGCAGACTTCGTGCTTTGGAAAGGCAGCGTGAATCCTTCGACTGATCTCTCCGACGGCAAGATTCAGCTCAATCTCGGTCACCTCAACGCAAGGCTGATCGTAAAGGTCACTCTGAACGGTGTTCCGGTAGAGACGTCAAAGATCGCATCGCTTTCCGTAAGCGGACTCAAGGCAGAGGGAAAATGCGACCTCAGCGCGGATTCGCCGGTGGTTGTTGCCGACGGTGCTCCTGTCAATATGTTCCCTAATGTAGGAGAGAATTCTTATGAACTCATCACTGTGCCTCAGACTGTAGCGACAGGCTCGCTGTCGGTCAAGGCTACGTTCAACAAACGCCAGTATGTCTGGAAATCATCATCCGATGTAACACTTGTCCCAGGAAAGACATCCGAGCTCACAATCAACATTTCTACAACAAAATCGGCCTCTTCCGGCCAAATGTCAATAACCACAAAATAAAGGGAAATGACTATGAAATCAGGAATAACAAAAATAATGGCCGTTCTTGCAACGATGCTTACGTTTTCTTCTTGCGAGAAGGAAAAAGAGCTGCTTTCGTTCGGCAGCGACGAACGTGCCATACGCATAATCCCGGAAATAGCTTCTCCATACACGAAATCGAATCCGATTACGGATGGAAAAGAAACCGAGTTCAACAAGGGTGATATGATTGCCCTGCTCTGCAACGACGGTCACGTGACCTACAAGCTTACGGACAAGGGATGGCAGACGACGGACAATTATTATCTCCGCTGGGGTTCCGCTCCAGTGAGCTATTCGGCATTCTACCCTGCCACGGAGAAATCCACGACTTTCGGCAACTTCGAACTCCAGTCTTCGCAGCGCACGGCGGACCGTCTTGCTGCGGCTGACTATATGACCTGCACCGTCGAGGATGCTGTCAAGACAAGCGACGGAAGCCTCCGTCTGAAAATGGAAAGACAGATGGCCAAGGTAAGCTTCACATTGTCCGGAATCGAAGGCAGCGCCCGTGTCCAGGGATTCCGCGTATGGACATCTACAGGATTCACCGAAGGACAGCCGAACTCTGACAGGATGTACATCAGCCCGTATATTGCTGCTGCCGAAGGTGCCGTTTCCGGACAGAATGGAACTACTTACACCGCGATTATCGTCCCTTCCGAGGCTGACGCTTCAAAGGTCTTCGTAACATTCAACTACAAAGGAAAGGATATCATATTGACCGGCGTACCTGAACTCAAGAAAGGATTCAGATATGACATGGACATAAACATCTCCGGAACAATCATTTCTATAGGCTCTCCGTCCGTGGCTCCTTGGGATGAAAGTACAACCGTCATTCCGGGAGGCGACGCAGAGAAAGTTCCTCTCCTTCCTTACTTCGTGAAGCCGGTGGTATCCGGAAACGGAAACGGTCTCTCATGGGAGAACGCAATGGGAATGGCTGAGTTTCTCAAGATGATAAGACAGAAGAGCGGAACCCAGGCAGAATCTGATGAGAATGCCGACAATGTGGACGACAGGGACTTCTACTTTATCGGCGGAACCTATTCCGTAGAAGACATAAAAGTGGAATACTCAGGATACGGCTCCAGAGTGCAATTCCGTGTACATGGAGGCTATGACCCTGCCAGCAAAGGTACAGACGTCAGCAGCAGAAACGCCGAAACCGTGTTCGACGGCAGCGGAAGCAAACGCTTCCTCACACTCGGCAATCAGACGGAGCCTACGTTCGACGGTATCACTTTCGCAAACTTGAAGAGTAACAGTGAAGGTTGCATCCTGTTGGCTGCCGGAGGCTCAGGAGACGCCCGCGTGAACTTCACGAACTGCACATTCCGCAAATGTACCGGTTCAGGTGGCCAGAACCCTATACTGATGGTCAGAAAAGGACTCGCAAAACTCAACATCGTAACCTTTGACGGTTGTCGCGCAGAGGGCGGTGTCCGTGGACTCATACGTCTCGCCCAGAAAGAGAGCAGGGTATATCTCAATGCCTGCACCTTTATCAACAACACTTTCGGCGGTGGCGGATTCGGTCTGCTCGTGCATCTTAATGAGTTCGGAGGCAACGTTTGTATGCACAACGTAACCTTCGCCGGAAATGACAACGGCTGCGGCGCAACCGGTGTCGTGAACGGCACCGGAGGAATGCTCATCGCTTCAAGCACAATCGTAGCATCCAACGCCAATCCTGCCATCCGCTGCGAATCAAACCCGAACAGTGGTTCCCGCCTCGTGAACAGCCTCATAATCCAGGAGCAGGACAAGACAGCCATAGACATGTCGTCATCCGGCAGAAAGTTGAAGTTTCTCGGAGGCAATGTCGTTGTAGGAAGCATCAATGTCAACAACCAGTATGAAGCTTCATCCAATGATGACGCATTCGCCAACAGGGCTGCAGCTGCGGCACTTAAACTCGAATGGAACTACGGTTCACGTCACTATCTCTGGAACGGAACTACGACCTTCACGAAGTTCTCTCTTGAACAACTCCGCGCTGCAATCAAGTCATACAGCAACGCCAACACCGGAAAACTCTATGCCGGTTCTACTGAAGTCTATGACGGCAGCAAGGCAGGCGAGGACTTCCTGAAATGGCTCGACAGCATCAATGCTTTCGACATCTACAAAAACAGCTCAGCCGTATGGCCGGGCTCATACCAGGGCAAATAAGTAAAACATCCGGAGTATGCCCTCAACGGCCATTGCTGCTTTTGCGGGCATACTCCATAAATAATTCTAACTATGTCATTAATACACAAAAACGACCGGGGAGAGGATTACAATTCCCCTGAAATTATGGTTATCGATGTAGCAACCGAATGCGGTTTCGCGACATCTGACCCCAAACCTAAATATGGTGTAGGGATTGATCCCTACGAAGATGATGATGAATTGTAAAGGAGGATTAGTGATGAAAAGAATCAATTACATCATGGCTGCAATTATGGTGGCCGCTATTTCTTCATGCGCGGAAAAGATCGAGGAACCTACGCCAGGAGCATCCCGTAATGATTATGTCGCGCCTGTCGAGGGTGCCACATTCTCGCTTGTTGCTTCTTCATCAGAGGACAACGACGCTCCGACCAAAGCCCTTTTCGACGGGAATCAACTCGTCTGGAACTCGGGCGACGCTCTGAATGTCTTCGCATCTTCTGAAAACTCATACGAATTCAAATTCGCTCCGAAAGAGGGTGCAGCGTGGAATAAGCAGGGAAACACATTCTACACCACGGAGTTCACTCCGGAGGAGGAAAAGGCTTATGATTACACGGCTGTCTTCCCGTTCGAGTCCGGCCTGACTATGGATTTTGAAGGTTGGCTGTATGAGAATGTCGACGGCAAGCCTGTCAAAAAGGCCTATTCTCTCTACACTCCCGAGCAGAAAAGAAACGGAAACAAGGCACACCTTGAGACTATGCCTCTTTATGGCACTGCACAGGCGACCGGCTTCGATATTCCGCAGCTTACTATGCACAATGCCGTTTCCATAATCGAGGTTGAGATAGCCAATAAACTTTCTCTGGCTCCGATGGAAGTGACTAAGGTAAAATTCTCTTCCGACTGCATTTCATTCGGCGGCGAGTATTATCTTAACGCAAAGACAGGAAAGCTTGAACTAAAGGAGGGCACAGGAAAGAGAGAAGTCGAAATTCTGTGCAAGAATGTTTATGACAATGGCAGCCACAAAGAGATGATTGAAGTTGGAGGATCCGGTTGGAACGCTATTGCCGTCGCACCTCAGACTGTAAACGGAACCATCTCTGTGGAGGTCACGACAAATCAGGGAACAATCTCCGCGACAAGGAATCTTAATGACATAACATTCAATGCCGGACGGATAAGAAAAATCAAACTCGAACTCGATGAGTCTGTACGCAACATTTTCGTCAAGGAAAATGCCGCTGGCGGAAAGGATGGTTCTTCCTGGGAGAATGCATTCAACATCACAGAGTTCCTTGATTTTATCAAACAGAACGAGAATGATTCAAACAACAATGCGATTAAACTTGAAGGCAGGAACTTCTATCTCGCCGGAGGAAACTATGCGGTTACAGGACGCAAGATTGAATTTAACGGATATCCGCGCAGAGTCAAGTTCAATGTATTTGGCGGTTATGACCCGGCAAGCACTGGAACTGATATCAGCAAGCGCGATGTTGCCAACAATGAAACTGTCTTTGGCGGAAAAGGCACAAACCGCCTCTTCACACTTGGCAATCAGACGGAGCCGACGTTCGACGGTATCACTTTCGCGAATTTGAAGGGCAGCGGTGAAGGTTGCATCATGTTAGCGGCCGGCGGTTCCGGAGATGCCAGGGGAAATTTCACGAACTGCAAGTTCAAGAGTTGTGTTTCTGATGCAGCCAATCAGATACCGGTTCTTCTTGTTTACAAGGGACTGTTAAGGCTGGATAACGTCTTGTTTGACGGCTGTCGTGCAGGAAAAGATGCCCGAGGACTTATCCGCTCAGCAAATAACATGAGCCGTGTGTATATGAATGCATGCCGTTTCGTGAACAACACCTTCAGCGGAGGATTTGGCCAGTTGGTTCACGTGAATGATGGTATGGCCTGTCTCTACAATGTGACTTTTGCACATAATGACGTTGGTGCCGGGACCAACGGAATCGTGAATGGCGGCGGAGGAATGCTCGTTGCCTGCAGCACACTTTCTGCGGCAAACTGGGGTGTAGTGGTACGCTGCGAATCAGATCCAAAATATGGTTCTATGATTGTAAACAACCTTCTCATTCAAGAACAAGGGAAAAATGCAGTGGATATGTCGTCATCAAATAGAAAACTCATATCTTTCGGTGGTAACGTTTTCATTGGCGCGGTGAATGCCGGCAACGGACAGTTCGTCTTATCTTCAAAAGACCAAACCATTGCTAAAGCCAATGCTTCTGCGCTGAATCTCTCGTGGGATGAAGCTTCTATGAAATACCTGTGGAACGGCACGACATCTTTCACGAAGCTTTCCGACGCAGAGGTTCGCGCAGCCATCAAATCCTGCAGTAACACCAAGTGTGGAAAGGTTATGGCCGGCAACAAGGAAGTCTATGACTATGCCAAGGTTGGTGAAGACTTCCTCGGCTGGCTCGACTCCATCGGGGCTTTCGACAAAGACGGCTACGGCAATCAGCGTGGCGCCGCTTGGTGGCCAGGCTCATACCAGGGCAACTGATACCCCCAGATTTGACTCTTCACTGACAGATTGATCAGTAACTGAAAGTGGCTGATTCCAGACAGCGGTATCAGCCACTTTAGTAAACACAAAATGTATGAAATTCAGAAAAATTCTATTATTCGCGGCAATCTCTTTTATCGTAGCACCCGCCTGCGCTCCAAAAACAACGGAATGGACAGGATGGACAAACCCGCTTTTCGAGGGGCAGTATGCCGACCCTGAAGGGATAATGATCGGTGATGAACTGTGGATATATCCGACGGCATCGCATCCATTCGAGGAGCAGCTCTATATGGACGCCTTTTCCTCCAAAGACCTGAAAACCTGGACCAAGCACAGCAACATCATCACCAACAAAGAGATAAGCTGGCTTCGCAAGGCTCTCTGGGCTCCGGCCATCGTGCATAAAGACGGAAAGTTTTACCTTTTCTTCGCTTGCAACGATGTCTATGAAGGAGATACGGGCGGAATTGGCGTAGCTGTGTCCGACAAGCCTGAAGGCCCTTTTCAGGACATTCTCGGCAAACCGCTTCTGAACGACATCGTCAACGGGGCCCAGCCGATAGACCAGTTCGTCTATCAGGACCCGGCATCCGGTGACTGGCTGATGTTCTACGGCGGCTGGGGACACTGCAATCTCGTCCGGCTCGCGGATGATTTCAAATCCATTGTCCCGTTCGAAGACGGAAGTCTTTTCCGGGAAGTTACGCCTGAGGGGTATGTAGAAGGGCCGTTTATGATTCAGCGTGACGGCAAGTTCTATTTCATGTGGAGCGAGGGAAAATGGCGCGAGGACAACTACCGTGTCGCCTATTCCATTTCAGACACCCCTTATGGTCCGTTCAAGAGAATCGGGACCATACTGGAAAGTGACCCGGAGCACGGAACAGGCGCAGGACATCACAGCGTCGTGCGGCGCGGCAATGATTTCTACATCATCTACCACCGCCATCCGCTCGGTTCGACAGACGGGGACAACCGCGTAATCTGCATCGACCGGCTCGAATTTGACGAAAACGGCTTCATCATTCCGGTAAAGATGTCCTAGCGGTTGCACATCACGCAGAAAAGAAGATAAACCTATCTCAACCGGCCCTGCCAAAGGCCAGAATGTGGCTCTCAAGACAAATATCCTATATGACGCGACAGCTACCGTCAATGCCGGCATCGAGTTTTCCGTCGCCCCGAAATGGACAATGGATATTTCCGGGAATTATAACGGCTGGAACTTTTCCGACAACAGGAAGTGGAAACACTGGCCCCGGGAACGCTGAAATGCACGCCCGGAGTACTGAAAACGGCGCCGAGACTGACAAAAATTTGTCAAAATTGCCGACAAATGGTTCTCTACAAGCTTACAGACGAAGATTTTTAAGAATAATGTTTGCATATTTATGCGATAATACATAAATTGCGTTCAGTTTTTCAATGTTTAACTAATAAACTGATAACATCATGAAAGAGATCGTTGAGAAAATCCAGAAAGAGTATGAGGAGTTCGCAGTTAACGCTGAGGCTCAGGTAGAAAAGGGTAACAAGGCTGCCGGCGCACGCGCCCGCAAAGCTGCTCTTGCACTCATGAAGGATTTCAAAGAGTTCAGAAAACTTTCTGTTGAAGCCGGCAAATAAAAAATATTTTCATTTGCATGCAACATTCCTAAACCATATTGCATCTATAAGGCAGGTTTAGGTTTTAGTACACGTCTAGAGGTCGGACAGCAGCGATGCTTCCGGCCTCTGATATTTTATGGCCGCCCATTGCCCCGCCACATGATATAGAATACCAGCGGAATGCCCAAGACCGCTATGGCGCTTCCGACAGGAACCGGCACAGGGAACATGAGGGACAGCAAATCACCGGCAAGCCCCATTATGGCACCGGTCACAAGAGAAAGCGGAAGGACTGCGCTCATGGAAGACGTGCCGGCAAGCGCCCCCGACACATGAGGCGCCACGATACCTATGAAACCGACTGGACCGCAGAATGCCGTCACGGCCCCCGTCATCACGCAGCAGCTCAGCATTGACACTCCCCTTATCTTCCGGACATCGGCACCGGCCGCCCGGGCATAATCATCCCCGAAAAGCAGCACATCCATTCCCTTGTTGCCTGCCAGCGCCAGGACCGTACCGACGGCCAGGCACACGGACATTATCAATATCTCCAGCCAGCTGTTGCCGCTGAAACTGCCTGCGGACCAATTCCAAAACATCCTCAACCGCGTCTCATCCACCTGATACTGCATTATGGAAGTCACTGCGCTCATGATGAATCCCAGCATCACGCCGGTAATCAGAAGAGCGGAAGCATTGTGCACCCGCATTGAGACCGCCATGATTATCAATGATATACAAACGGCACCCAGAGCGGCTCCCGCTGCCAGGCCCAGGCCGGAAGCCAGACCGCCTATACCGGCCGCACCGCATATCAGCATCACGGCAGCCGCACCGGTTCCGGCACCCGCACTTACACCGAGAATATGAGGATCGGCAAGAGGATTACGGAAAATCGCCTGCATCTGTGCTCCGGAAATCGCCAGGGCCGCACCTGCCACGACTGCGGTAACCAGACGCGGCAGCCTGAACTGCAGTACTATAGCATCAGCATTGTCCCCGGACGGGGAAAACAAGGCCCGGAAAACATCAGCGATACCGATATTCAGCGGCCCGGCAAGGATATCCGCCACGACCAGCAGAAAAAGCACCGCCACGGAGCAGAGCCAGGTTATCGCAAGACGCTTATTCATCGTAGACGGCTTTCGAAAAAGATATGTTCCTCCACACCGGAATCACCGCCATGAGCAAGCCCACCGCCAGCACACAGACCGATGTCAGGACAATGTCTTTCCATTCCAGAATGACAGGATATGCCCTTGTCACGAATCCGCCCGGCATACTTATGAAACCGAATTTCTGCTGGAGCAATGCGAATCCGATGCCCACGACAAGCCCGATGACGAGTCCTAGCACGGAAATCAGCCAGCCTTCCATCATGAAGATGCCACGCACCATGCCATCAGGCGCGCCCATGCTGCCGAGAGTGGCGATATCCCCCTTCTTCTCGATAATCAGCATCGACAGGCTTCCGAAGATACTGAACGAGATAATGATGATTATAAATATGAGTATCAGGAAGATAGCCGCCTTTTCATATTTCATCATCTTGTACAGTGCAGGGTTCTGCGCGAACCTGTCACGCACCACGAAATCATCCCCCAGCCTTTCCCGCAAGCCCCCGATAATCTTCTTCAATCCAGCTTCTCCCGCCTCCGGCGCAATGCGTATCTCTATGGATGACACTTCATTGTCATAATCCAGCAACTCCCGCATTGCCTCGATAGGCACTATCATCAGGCTTGCGTCGACATCGGCATTGACAGAAAATACGCCGGCGGGATAGACCTTGACCATCTCGATGGAGGCTGCGGGGTTCGCGAGCGAAATGTTGCGGTCACGGGCGGGGAAGTAGATTTCGATCGGGGCGACGAAACGCGGGCTGATGTCCATGGTGTAGGCCGTGCGCGCGCCGACGACAGCCAGCGGCACCTCGCCTCTGTGCAATGTGAATTTGCCGTCGCGGATATGGTCCTTCAGCGGGGATTCCTCTTCATAGACCGCATCCACGCCCTTCGCCTTGACCACGCCGCTGCGTCCGTCATAGTTCACGAACACGTTCTCCTCCAGGACACTGCACATGTTCAGCACCTCGCTCTGGTCGTATGCCCAGTCGAATGCCTCCTGCTCCGGAACGAACACCTTGCCCTTGGCCGGAGAAACCAGAATGTCCGGCTCAATGTTCCCGAGAGAGTCCTTGACCAGACTGTCGAAACCATTGTAGACGGACATTATAATTATAAGCGCGGCTGTACCTGTCGCCATACCTGCGGCACTTATCGCGGAAATAATGTTGATGACATTATGGGATTTCTTCGCGAAAAGGTAACGTACCGCAAATCTGAGGACCAGGTTCATCTCGTCACTATTTCTTCAGCAATTCATCGATATGCTCGACATAATCAAGTGTCGAGTCCTGATAGAACACGAGTTCAGGCACAATGCGGAACTGCTTGGCCACGAGACGGCCGAGTTCGCCGCGGATTGCACGTGCATTGTCGTCGATGATCTGCATTGCAGCTTCTGCCTTGGATGAAGGGAAGATGCTGACATACACCTTGGCCACGGAAAGGTCGGGGCTGATGCGGACTTCCGTCACGGAAACCATCGCACCTCCGAACATGGCCATGCCCTTGCTCCTGATAATCTCGGCGAGGTCCTTCTGGAGTTCTTTCGCCACCTTTAGCTGCCTCGTGCTGGCTCCTGCGTTTCCGTTATCCATAACTAGATGATTTTTATAAGGTTATAGTTCTTCTTGCCACGCTGCGCGAGGATGTATTTTCCATCCACGATATCCTTTTCGCTCACCTCATATTCCACGTCGGCGACCTTGTCCTTGTTGATGCTTACGCCGCCGCCCTGAATCATCTTGCGGCACTCGCCCTTGGACGGGAACACCTGAGTCTTCACGGCGAGAAGGTCAATGATATTGCAAGGCAGATCCGACTTCTGGATTTCGAACGTAGGTACGCCTGAGAACACAGCGAGGAATGTCCTTTCATCAAGTTTCCTCAACTCGTCGGAAGTAGCGTTTCCGAACAGCATCTTGGATGCGGAAAGTGCATTCTCATACTCCTGCTCACCATGTACCATAATCGTAATCTCCTTGGCCAGAAGCTTCTGGAGCTTGCGCTGACCGGGATCCTGCTTGTGCTCCTCAATGGCAGCCTCGATTTCTTCTTTCGTGAGAAGGGTGAAAATCTTGATATATCTCTCGGCATCCTCATCGGAAACATTGAGCCAGAACTGGTAGAACTCGTATGGCGATGTCCTTTCAGGGTCGAGCCAGATGTTGCCGTTCTCGGTCTTGCCGAACTTTCTGCCGTCAGCCTTCCTGATGAGAGGACAGGTCAATGCGTATGCGTCAGTCTTGCCGAGCATCCTGCGGATAAGCTCCGTACCCGTGGTGATATTGCCCCACTGGTCGCTTCCGCCCATTTCCAGACGGCAATTCTTGTTCTCGTAGAGCCACAGGAAGTCATATCCCTGGAGAAGCTGGTAGCTGAATTCCGTGAAGGACATGCCCTCGCGTGATTCATTGGACAGTCTCATCTTCACGGAGTCCTTGGCCATCATGTAGTTCACGGTGATATGCTTGCCCACGTCGCGGATGAAGTTCAGGAAACCGTAATCCTTCATCCAGTCGTAGTTGTTCACGAGCTCGGCCTTGTTCGGCGCGTCAGACTCGAAATCCAGGAATTTGGACAGCTGCTTCTTGATGCAGGCGATGTTGTGGTTCAATGTTTCCTCATCCAAAAGGTTCCTCTCCTGTGATTTTCCGGAAGGGTCGCCGATCATTCCGGTAGCGCCGCCGACAAGTGCGATCGGCTTGTGGCCGCACTCCTGGAAATGCTTCAGGATCATGATACTGACCATGTGCCCGATATGAAGGGAATCAGCTGTCGGGTCGATTCCGACGTATGCTGCTGTAGGGCCTTCCATCAGTTTCTCCTCTGTTCCGGGCATGATATCCTGGATCATGCCTCTCCACTTAAGTTCCTCTACAAAATTTTTCATGATATCTATAATTTTTATATTCTCGTCGCAAAATGCAAATATACGGAAAGAATTGGTAATTTAATTCAAATCTATTAAATTTGCGGATTGTTTAGAACATATTAAACATACGAAATATTATGAGAAAGAACATTGTTGCCGGTAACTGGAAAATGAACACAACCGTTCCGGAAGGTGTAGAACTTGCAAAAGCAGTAGTAGAAAAATCAGCCCAGGTCCCTGAGGCTGTCGGACTTATCATCGCGACTCCATTCACCCACCTCGTTCCTGTATCACAGGTATTGAAGGGTTCAAAGGTAGAACTCTCCGCAGAGAACTGCGCAGACAAGGAGAAAGGAGCTTACACCGGTGAGGTTTCTGCTGCAATGCTCGCTTCAGCCGGCTGCGAATATACAATCCTCGGTCATTCAGAGAGAAGACAGTACTATGGTGAGACCGACGCTACTCTCGTAGAGAAGGTAAACCTTGCACTTGCAAACAATCTCGGCGTAATCTTCTGCGTAGGCGAGAACCTTGAGCAGAGAGAGGCCGGAAAGCACTTCGAAGTCGTTACAGAGCAGATCCAGAACGTTCTCTTCGGTCTTTCAGCAGAGCAGATGGCCAAAATCATCGTAGCTTACGAGCCGGTTTGGGCTATCGGTACAGGCAAGACCGCTACAGCAGAACAGGCACAGGAAATCCACGCATGCATCCGTAAGGTCCTCGCTGACAAGTTCGGTGCAGAGGTAGCAGAGAACACCACCATCCTCTATGGCGGAAGCTGCAAGCCTTCAAATGCCAAGGAATTGTTCGCTTGTCCTGATATCGACGGTGGTCTTATCGGCGGTGCAGCTCTCAAGGCTGACGATTTCATCCAGATCGCATTGTCATTCTAATTTCCGCGCGGCATAGGGCCGCAATTGACCGGAAATCCGGTCCCGGAAACAAAAAACCAATAACGGGGCAGCGAACTTAACGGTCCGCAGTCCCGTTTTTTCATTGGAATAACACACAAAACCGATATGATAAAGAAAATATTATTGACCAGCCTATGCCTCGCAGCCGTCGTTTCATGCGGCAACAGGGCACCCAAGTCAGAACTTCAGAAGAAGATCGACTCCTATGCAGTGTTCCAGATCGGCTCTCCTTACATGGAAGGCATTTCCGACAACGGAAAAGAGGTGCTCAACCTCTTCAGAAAAGCTGCCGACGAGGTCGACAACATTTTTTGGGAACAGACATTCGGCGACAAGAACGCCATCATGTCCATGCCTGACGGTCCGGCAAAGGATTTCGCATTGATCAACTACGGCCCTTGGGACCGCATGGATGACAATGCTCCGTTCATCGAAGGCTATGGCGCAAGACCTGCCGGCGCATGCTTCTATCCGGAAGACATGACCGCAGAAGAATTCGACGCACTCGAAGATCCTGCAAAGAACAGCCCATATACATTGATCAGAAGAGGCGAAGACGGCAAATTGAAGGTCGTATGGTATCATGACGCATACAAGGAAAGCGTGGACAAGATCTGCGGTTACCTCGAAAGCGCCGCCACGATGACCATCAAGGAGAGTGTCCGCAACTACCTCCTCAAGAGAGCCGAGGCTCTCAGGACTGATTCTTACAAGGAGTCCGACTACGCTTGGATGGACATGAAAGACAGCAAGATGGACTTGGTGATCGGCCCTATCGAGAACTACGAGGACGGTGTCTACGGAATCAAGACATCATACGAGTGCTTCATCCTCCTGAAGGACCTGAAGAAGACCGAAGAACTCACCAAATACATCGCATTGCTTCCTGAACTCCAGAAATCCCTCCCTTGTCCGGAAGAATACAAGACTTTCGTGCCGGGAACCGAGTCTGACATGTTCGTCTACGATGCCATCTATTATGCAGGTGATGCCAATGCCGGCGGAAAGACCATCGCCATCAACCTTCCTAACGACCACGAGGTCCAGGCTGCGAAAGGCACCCGCCGTCTCCAGCTCCGCAATGTGATCAAGGCGAAGTTCGACAAGATCGTCTACCCTATCGGCCAGATTCTCTTCGAGCCTGAGCAGCAGAGATACCTCAGCGCAGATGCTTTCTTCTGGAATGTCACTTTCCATGAGGTGGCTCACGGCCTCGGCATCAAGGAGACTGTAAACGGTCTCGGAAGTGTCAAGGACGCCCTCGGCAACCAGGCTTCCACATGGGAAGAGGCGAAGGCTGACATTCTCGGTCTCTACATGGTATGCAGCCTTATCGACAAGGGCGAGATTCCGCTCATTTCCAAGGAGGCAGCCATCACCACATACATTTCCAGCCTGGTCCGCTCCGTACGTTTCGGTGCCGCTGACGCTCACGGACGTGCCAACATGATGTGCTACAACTTCCTGAAGGAGAACGGCGCATTCGAGCGCAACAAGGACGGCCTCTATCATGTGAATTTCGACAAGGTTCCTCAGGCCATCGCAGACTGGGCAAACCTCATCATCACCACACAGGCTACAGGCAACTACATGTTCGCCAAGGAATATGAGGCGAATCATGCAGTAGTTCCGGAGGCATTGTCAGCAGACATCGCCAACGTGAACCGCGGCGGCGTTCCGGTGGACATCCGCTTCGAGTTCGTCTGGTAAAAGGAATTGACATATAACCTGAAACAGGCTGGCCCGCAAAAAGGACCAGCCTGTTTTTTATCTCAATATCTTGACCGTCATGCCGACACGCTTCCGTGAGTTCCATAGCCAAACGACGCCCTCGTCATTGATTTTCTTCACCTCGAAAGCCAGACTGCTCTTGTATACCGTCATCTTGTAGGAGGCATATTTGACGGAGCAGGTAATCTTCTGCCCCACGAAATCCGGTATGGCAGAGCAAGTTACGACATAATACTCCGACATGGTGTCATTATGCACACGAAACTGCTTGTTCTCACGACTGAACCCAAGCTGCCATGTTTCCGGCTGATAGAGCACCTCCCTGGCGCCTTTCACCTCCAGCGCCAGACAGTCCTGTTCCAGGAACGCAGCATCCGGCTCATGCTCCGGAGCGCATCCGAGCACACAAGCCAATGCCGTCAGTATGAACAATTTCCGTTTCATCTCACAACCATCTTTTTCTCTATGATATCAGTGGACCCGTCAATATATGTGATGTGGGCCGAAATCACACAGCTCCTGTCCACCCGGAAATACCCGTCCTTCCCCGGTGCAATCTCATTCCCGTCCATGAGCCATTCCACTCCGCGCGCATTGCTCAGGTTATAGACAATCAGCGGAATCATTGTCCCGGCCTTGAATGAATGGTCCGTATTACGCTCGATATCCTTGAGATATATGAACGGATAACCGTCGTTGTACACACGTTTGGTGACGACTTTCATCGTGATTTCCTTCCCTGTTCCCGATTCCGTCTCGTACTGGATCTTCACCGTATAGGCTGTGGACGGCTTGAGCCCCTCGATCCTCAACGCATATTCCCCCGCATCGTACGGATATACATTTTCTTCAATGCCTTCCGCGTCGGCCGGTCCCCATACCACCTTGGCAGGGATTGAAGCGCCATGCGTTTCCGCCTTCCATTGAAGTATCGCCACATCCTGGAAAACCTGGCTGCGCAGTTCCAATGCCTCGGGAACCGTCGTCCCTGAATTCCTTACTACATTGAATTCCACATTGTTACCGGCAATCATAATATCCTTGATTGCCAGCGGGGCCATGGTCCCGTCCCATAGTCTGAACGCCGGCACAGACTCCGCCGAAAACTCATTGTTCTTTCCGTACGGATAGAAAACCTGGCTGGCATCCGCGGCTTCCGGCAGCGCCTCCATCATATCGGCGCACTCATGGTCCGGATTACAGTTCACCTCGTTGCTCAGCCAGCGTTCCGCAGCAGTCGCCACACGCTCGTACTTCTTCGAATGCCCGGTTTTCGCCGAGGACTTGTCAATGTGATAGATAGCCAGCCCCTTGCCGCCGATATACATATCCCAGCCGACCTGAGCGCGACACTCCACCAAAAAATATTCGCCCTCATTCGCCGTGTCGAAGCGCAGATACCGCCCGTTCTCATGAATAGGCTCCAGAATATAATGGCCTTCGGCCAATGTCTCCGGGTTCCCGATTCCGAGCATATCCCGTTCAATGGCATTGAGGTTCGGCGGCGTGCGGCCTTCATTGTTCCTGCAGCCGTTATCCATCAGAGACGTGGTGCCCCAGAGGTAGCCTTTCCGGATTTCGGTAGCGCGGACTTCCGTGTTGTAAAGGTCCACGAGCCCCAGCACATGACCGAATTCATGACAGAACATGCCGATGCCAGCGAAACGGAATTTGCCGTCCTTGCCCCTGCCGAGTTCCGAGCACATGGCATACCTGTTTATCTTTTTCCCATTGATTGTCAGGCTGATACCCGCCTTTTCCAACGACCATGAATGCGACCAGAGGGCATTGTCCCCTCCCCCGTCGGCCTCGTTTTTTCCGGCGGTGAACACGAAGACATTGTCGACAGTCCCGTCGCCGTCGTCGTCATATTTGCTGAAATCCACGCCTTGTTTGGCCGCAAGACGGCATGCCTCAGCCACAGCCTCGGCGGCATTGGCGTCCGCGCCGTTCACATTGCGTCCGTAATATTCGAATGGCTTGCCCAATGTCACCAGCGGACCGATGTCGAAATTGAATTCGCATTTGCCCTGGAACTGGTCGGTGAAATATTTCTTGACGCTGTGGTTGCCTGTATTTATCAGACGGATGAAGTTTTCCCGGCTGTGGGTCATCTCCAGGTTCTTGAACTGCGCCAGGATGATGATGCAGTTCCGCTTCACCACAGTCTCTTCCGTTCCCGCATCCGCAATATCCGCAGAAGCCGTCATGACAGATCCTGCCAGGCAGAATGCTGTCACGACGGCTGATATTATTCTCGACAATTTCATGCTTGCTTATTACAATCTGCATAGATAACTTATTTTTACGAAATAAGCAAGAAAGCAGGGTGT